>OGQM01000964.1_pt1 | contig 22185 bp, 18 predicted proteins | sample 1553191 | NCBI WGS metagenome assembly OGQM01 (sample SAMEA2579954, study PRJEB22360) | human gut metagenome | biome: human gut; feature: human-associated habitat; material: faeces | place: Denmark | collected 2008/2010 | reverse complement strand
AAAAGTATGTGTCATATACTTGCTGTATAGTATGTGGTGGGATATCATGTCTTTATACCGCTCATGCGCTTCAGATGGTTGAAATTGTTTTCTTTAAAGTAGAGGATAATTATAGAATTTTACTTCAAGGAATGCCAAATACATTTTTAAGTTTTAAATCTGTAGATATTACAGGAATAATAATTATATGTATTTTATTTATACCATTAGCCAGTGTATTGCTTTGTATTATCCCGTTTCTCCATGAACAAGGATTTTCTAAGCAGGACATAGAGAATATATTAAAAAAACATAAATGTATACTAGTAGAGAGTATTGGCATGGCAGGAATTGCCGGAGGGGGTGGCGTGATTTATTGTTATATTAAATCGGTAAATGAACATAGCATATATGGAGTTCCTCAATATTGGAAGTATTTTACTGTATGCTTTATCGTTATATTCTTATTTTCATTATTTATAATAATAAAAAGATACAAAAGGGGGATATGATATGTCAATTCCAAAGTATGATCAAATGTATCGGTCATTTCTTAAGAGTTTAGAGGATGGAAAGGTGCATCCATATATTGATGCCAAAAGGCAGGTAATCAAAGATTTTAAACTGTCTGAAGAAGATGTTTCGGAAATGATGGAAAACGGAAAACAGACCCTGTTCAATAATCGGATTGGATGGTGCAGAACCTATTTAAAGAAAGCAACCTTAATTGATAGTCCGTCTAGGGCTCACTTTATTCTGACATCTGCAGGTAGGAAGGAGTTGGAAGCAGGAGAAAATATTACGAACGAAATCCTAAAGAGATATCCATCTTTTGTGGAGTTTCTAAATGGAGAATCCAGTTGTGAAAAGGATAAAGGAGTTAAGGAACTTAGTGATGAAACGCCACAGGAAATATTGGAACGTGTACAAAAGGAATTAGATACGGTTTTAAAGGATGAGATTTTGGAACGGATACATCGGAATCCACCGGATTTTTTTGAACATTTGGTTGTTGGATTGATGGAAAAGATGGGATATGGAAGAGGGAAAGTAACGCAAAAGACACGGGATGAGGGAATTGATGGAGTTGTTTACCAAGATAAATTAGGTTTTGATATTATTTACATTCAGGCTAAACGATATGATCCAAAGAAGATAGTTGGTAGTCCAGAGGTGAGACAATTTTATGGGGCAATGCCTGAGAAAAATGCCAAAGGAATGTTTATAACGACAGCGCAGTATTCAAAAGATGCAAAGCAATATGCAGAACAAAGGCATATTATTTTAATTGATGGGCCTAGACTGGCGCAACTTATGATTGAGTATGAATATGGGGTAAGTACTCAGTGCGTATACAAGATTAAGAAGATAGATACTGATTTTTATGAGGAAGTTGATCAGGATATTGTTTAAATGTCTGATGTAATGAGGTTTCGATGATGCACACCTTTACCAATACTGAATTCACCAGGTCCATGAAAAAATCGCATACGATTTATATGCCTGAGATGCTGCACTATCACAATGAGCTGTTATGTGCAGCATTTGCTTTTGGAGGGTATAAACTGGCAGTGGTGCCGGAGCAGGAACACATCTGCTATGAGACGCAGAGTCTTGTGAATAAGGATTACTGTACCTGCGCCATTGGGATCATTGGAAATCTTCTTACCTTTGTGAAGAGTGATGACTGTGACAGGGAGCATATTGCATTTCTGGAGCCGCAGGCAGGCGGTGCCTGCCGGGCAGGAAATTATTATAACCTGATCATAGAATGTCTGCATAAGCTGGGATATGGGCAGATCCCTGTACTGAGTCTGAATGCGCATGGTCTGGAACAGCACAGTGGATTTCGAATTAATGGACGGATGCTTTTAGGAGCCATTGCGGCGGTGTGCTATAGTGATCTTCTGATGGATCTGACCCAGCAGATCAGACCCTATGAAAAAAATGCCGGTGAGACAGAAGGGCTGCGACAGCAGTGGTTACAAAGACTGACGGAAGAGATCAGGCATGGAAGGCATCTGTTTTACAGGAAAAAGGTATATCGTGAGATTGTGGAAAGCTTTGGGAGGATTCCGGTGGACAGGGGACAGGCAAAGAAAAAGGTTGGTGTCGTCGGGGAGATCTATATTAAGTGCTCTCCTGTCGGGAACCGTCATCTGGAGGACTATCTGCAGAAAAACGGCTGTGATTACAGGATGGGTGGTTTCGTTAATTATTGCATTTATGTGGTGTACAGTGAGATGAAAAGTCTGGAACTGGGACATCAGAGCAGACTGGAAGCAGTGGGATATCAGAAGGTGCTGCAGTTTCTGTATTATGTGCAGAAGGAGATCGCGGAGGCGTTGGAGCAGGCAGGTTTTCTGCATGACAGAAGCTTTCAGGAGCTGCTTGCAGAAAAGAAAGATATTTTAAGTGATTATTACAATATTGGAGATGGCTGGTTAATGACAGCTGAAATCATAGATCTGATCAAAAAAGGGTATGATAAGATTCTGGTGGTACATCCCTTTGGCTGCCTTATCAGCCATGTGGGTGGACGGGGCGTACTGAAAGCGCTGCATGAACGGTTCCCGGAAGCGAAGATCACATCCATTGAATATGACTATGACCAGTCAGATACCCTGCGGGAGAGCAGGGTACTGCTGGCTATAGAATAAACATATCAGGTAATTATTCAGAATAAAAACGGGATCCGGATCAGGAAAGCGAAAAACCATGCCAGAACACACTGGGTGATCACAACGGTAATGGCCCATTTCCTGCCAAGCTCCCGGCGGATAGAGGCGATCGCAGCCACGCAGGGCGTATAAAGCAGGCAGAAAACAAGGAGGCTCGCTGCCGATAAGGGGGTCAGCACTGCCTGCAGCGCTTCGGTAGAGCCAAAGAGTACGGACAGGGTGGCCACTACGCTTTCCTTTGCCATGAAGCCGGTGATCAGGGCGGTGGAGATCCGGAAATCTCCAAATCCAAGGGGCCTGAAGATGGGTGCGATCAGGCCGGCAACGGATGCCAGCATGCTGTCAGCGGAATCGGTGACAAGGTTCAGCTTCAGATCAAAGGACTGCAGGAACCAGATCACGATCGTGGCAACAAAGATCACGGTAAATGCTCTCTGGAGGAAATCCTTGGCCTTTTCCCAGAGAAGCTGTCCTACGTTTTTCATACCGGGCAGCCGGTAGTTGGGAAGTTCCATGACAAAGGGTACGGCCTCTCCTTTGAACAGAGTGCCCTTCAGAAGGAGAGCTGTCAGGATGCCGACCAGAATGCCGCCAAAATAAAGGGCGATCATAACAAGCGTACTGTACTTTGGAAAGAAAGCTACCGCAAAGAAGCTGTAGATCGGCAGCTTTGCGGAGCAGCTCATAAAGGGTGTCAAAAGGATCGTCATCTTACGGTCACGCTCGGAAGGAAGCGTACGGCTTGCCATGACACCGGGGACGGTACAGCCAAACCCTACCAGCATTGGTACGATACTCCGGCCGGAAAGCCCGATCTTCCGCAGGAGCTTATCCATAACAAAGGCAACTCTTGCCATATAACCGCTGTCTTCCAGAAGAGAAAGGAAGAAAAACAGGGTGACGATGACAGGCAGGAAGCTTAAAACACTTCCGACACCGTTAAATATGCCGTCAATGATCAGTGAATGGAGTGCTTCATTTACATTTGCGGCGGTCAGGGCATGGTCTGTCAGTACTGTCAGTGCATTGATGCCAAGATCCAGAAGATCCGACAGAGCAGCACCGATCACACCGAAGGTCAGGAAAAAGACCAGTGCCATGATGGCAATAAAGCATGGGATCGCAGTATAACGGCCGGTAAGGATGCGGTCGATCCGCTCGCTTCGCAGATGCTCCTTGCTCTCCTTTGGCTTGACAACGGCACTGTTGCAGATCTTTTCAATAAAGGTAAAGCGCATATCGGCAATGGCTGCGGCACGGTCAAGACCACGTTCTGCTTCCATCTGGATAATGATATGCTCCAGTGTTTCCTTTTCATTTTCATCAAGCTCAAGCTGCTCCAGGATCAGATGATCCCCCTCTGCCAGCTTGGCGGCTGCAAAACGGACGGGTATGCCTGCATTCTTCGCATGATCCTCGATCAGGTGCATGATTCCATGAAGGCAGCGGTGAACAGCACCGCCATGATCATCAGCATCACAGAAGTCCTGTCTGCCGGGACATTCCTGATATTTGGCTACATGCATGGCGTGGGAGATCAGCTCCCCAATTCCTTCATTTTTGGCAGCAGAAATGGGGACAACAGGAATCCCAAGCTGGGCTTCCATTTCGTTGACCAGAATGGAGCCGCCGTTTTCCCTGACCTCATCCATCATGTTGAGGGCAAGTACCATCGGGATATCCAGCTCCATCAGCTGCATGGTAAGATACAGATTCCGTTCGATATTCGTTGCGTCAACGATGTTGATGATACCCTTTGGGTGCTCGTTCAGGACAAAATTTCTGGTAACGATCTCCTCACTGGAATAGGGGGACATGGAGTAAATGCCGGGAAGGTCAGTCACAAGAGTGTTCTTTTCTCCGCGGATCGCTCCATCCTTTCTGTCTACGGTTACACCGGGGAAATTACCAACATGCTGGTTGGAGCCGGTGAGCTGATTGAAAAGTGTTGTTTTGCCACAGTTCTGGTTGCCAGCCAGTGCAAAGGTAAGCAGTGTATCCTCCGGCAGAGGATTTTCATCATTTTTATCATGGAACCGTCCACCTTCACCAAGACCGGGGTGCGGCATGACCTTTTTGTCAAAGGAAGGATCCGGCGTCCCGGACAGGGAAATGGCATCCCGGATAGAGTCTATTTCTATTTTTTCTGCGTCGGAAAGCCGCAGGGTAAGCTCATAGCTGTGGATCCGTACTTCTACAGGATCACCCATAGGTGCATATTTTACCATGGTGATATCCGCTTTCGGGATAATTCCCATGTCAAGGAAATGCTGGCGCAGGGCACCTTCCCCGCCAACAGAAAGAATCGTGGCACTTTTGCCGATCGGCAGTTCTTTTAAAGTCATCTTCTGTACCTCCATGCCTTTTGTTCTGACGTAAGTATAGAACCATGGCGGTTCGCAGGTCAATGATTATTGAGAATATTTATCAAATAGTATAGAATGGAATGGTATATAATGAACAGGTACAGGAGGTAAGGATATGGCATGTACAACAGTATTAGTGGGCAAAAAGGCATCCTATGACGGATCCACCATGATTGCCCGAAATGACGATTCAGGCTCCGGGCATTTTACCCCGAAGAAGTTCACGGTGGTGAAGCCAGAGGAGCAGAAGAGAACCTATGAGTCAGTGATCTCTCATGTAAAGATAGAGCTTCCGGACAATCCCATGCGTTACACGGCAATGCCAAATGCCCTGGAGGGAGAGGGGATCTGGGCTGCCAGCGGTGTGAATGAGGCCGGTGTTGGCATGACAGCGACAGAAACGATCACAGCGAACGCAAGAGTTCTCGGAGCCGACCCGTTAGTTGTTTATGAGCCGGCAGCTGACGGCAGGGAAGAGAAAGCCGGCGGCATCGGGGAAGAGGATATCGTTTATCTGACCCTTCCCTATATTCATTCTGCAAGAGAAGGCGTACAGAGGCTTGGCAGCCTGCTGGAGCAGTATGGTACCTATGAAATGAACGGTATCGCTTTTCAGGATAAGGATGAGATCTGGTGGTTTGAAACCATTGGCGGACATCACTGGATGGCAAGAAGAGTGCCGGATGATGTCTATGTGGTGATGCCAAACCAGCTCGGACTTGACAGTCTGGATCTACAGGATGCACTTTCGACGGGAAAGGAATACCTTTGCTCCTCCGATATGAAGGAGTTTATCGAAAAGCATCATCTGGATCTTTCAAAGGATGGCATCCTGAACCCGAGAGACGCCTTTGGCACCCACGATGATTCAGACCATGTATATAATACACCCCGCGCATGGTTTATGCTGAAGTACATGAATCCACACAGCTTTAAGTGGGAGGGACCGGATGCGCAGTATACTCCGCTGTCAGATGATCTGCCCTGGTGCATGGTGCCGGAGAAAAAGGTGACACCGGAGGATGTAAAGTACCTGTTATCCTCCCATTATCAGGGAACTGAATACGATCCCTATGCAGCTTACGGAGAAAAGTCCATGCGCGGCGCTTTCCGGTCGATCGGCATTAACCGGAATGATTTCATGGCACTGATCCAGATGAGACCTGATGAGGAAAAGGATACGCAGGCTATTGAATGGGTGGCATATGCATCCAATGCCTTTAATGTAATGGTTCCCTTTTATACAGAGGTGACGAAGACGCCAGATTATCTTTCCGGAACAGCGAAGGAAGTGTCAACAGACAATTTCTACTGGGTAAGCCGCATGATCGCAGCCATGGCAGATGCGTCCTATCATAAATCTGTTTTCCATGTGGAGCGGTATCAGGAGAATGTGGCAGCAAAAAGCCATGAGCTTCTGAATCATTATGATGCGTTGCTGAAGGAAGAAAAAGATGCCGGCAGGCGTCTTGCTCTCAGGGAAGAGGCCAATGAGGCTGTGGCAGCCATGGTGAAGAAAGCGGCAGCAGACACGCTGGATAAGGTACTGTATGAACTGAGTAATGACATGAAGAATGCTTATTCCAGATCGGATGCTTAATGAAATCAAATCAGAACATAAGTGAGGAAGGGACTGCCCTTTCCCTGCGGTAAAGCGGGGAGGGCGGTTCTTTTTTTCTGTCACAGGAAAAAACAGGGAAACGGTTTCGTGAAAGTTTCACAAATATTGAGGGAAACAAAAGGAAACTGCAAAAACAATGTGAAAAACATACAAAATTTGAATGCAGTATTTGGTAAAAACAGATAAAAACAAAGGAAAACGGTTACCCAAAAATAAATTGACCGTCTGAAAAGATCAACGTTATAATCAGAATAACCAAAAGGAAAGTGCACTTCTGACAGGAAATAAGGAAAGAAAAGAGAGAGGATATTATGGGTAAGTATTTGAAGAGAATAGGAACGTTTTTTACCATGCTGCTCATGCTCACTGCTCTATGGTCCATGACAGCAATGGCAGCAACAGATACAGACAGAAATGCATTTTACGTACAGGTTCCGGCAGACTGGGAAAGCCCCTGTGTATGGGCATGGGACAGTGACGGAAACAACGCTTTTGAAGCGTGGCCGGGAGAAGAAATGGAAGCAGATCCGGAAAATGAAGGATGGTATTATATCTGGCTTCCTTCCTTTGCCAATCATGTGATCGTAAATGCCAATGATGGCAGCGTCCAGACAACCGATATTTCTGTGGAAAGTGGAAAGGATATCTGGCTTGTGATAAACGGACCTGAAGATTATACCGTTTCCTATGAAGAACCGGAGCTGGCAGCAGAAACAGAAGCAGATACTGCCACAGAGGAAGTGACTGAAGCTGAAACGGCAGAAGAAGCAGAAGCTGTGGAAGAAACAAAGGAAAAGAGCAGTCCGGCAGACCCATTGCGGCAGTAGTCATAGTAGCTGCAGCAGGAGCAGGAATTGGAATTGCAGCAAAGAAGAAAAAAGCGGGTAAGTAATATGAAAAGAAAAGGAAAGAGCAGGGCAGGTGCTCTGGCAATGGCGGCAAGCCTTACACTTGGTATGCTGACAGGCTGCGGTACGCAGCCTGTCGCAGAGGAAAGCGGCGAAGTGACCATTACTATATGGCATGACAAGGAAGAAGCGGTGACCCAGGTACTGGAAAATGCCCTGTCAGAGTTAGAGCCGGAGATCCATGTGGTTCTGGAAAGGAAAAGTGATCTGACAGAAGCGCTGAAAATGGTTGGAAATGATCCCAAGGCAGCACCGGATATGTATCTGTTTGCCCATGATAAGATCGGGGTATATGCAGAAATGGGAATTCTTGCACCCATTACGGATATCATTCCGGAGGAAGAGCTTGCCGCATATATGGACAATACCATAGAGGCAGCTACCTATAAGGGGACTGTTTATCAGCTTCCGATCTATTATGAAACGCTGCTGTTCATGTATAACCGTCTTTATATGAGTGATGAGGAGGTGCCGGCAACGACAGAGGAGCTTTATGCCTATATGCAGGAAAATACAAAGGGTGGACACTATGGCTTTGTGGAGCAGCACAGCACACCTTATTATGCAGCGGGCTGGATCAATGGCTTTGGCGGTTATCTTTTGAATGATCAGGGAGAACCAGGACTGAACAGTCCAGAAACAGAGGAAGCCCTTACCTATCATAAAAAGTTTGCAGAGCTCATGCCGGGAGAAACAGAATATGCAACGGTGAACACTTTGTTTAAGGAAGGAATGGCGCATGCTACGATCGCAGGTCCATGGCTGATCCCGACGGTACGGGAAAGTGGTATGGATGTAGGAATCGCACCAATGCCGGTGATCGACGAGACAGGAACTCCGATTTCTCCTTATATGGGAGTACAGGGTATTCAGGTACTGAGGAATGCAGCGGAAAATGCAGTGCCGATGCCGAACCTGCCGGAAATGGATGGGAAGCCGAATCTGTATATCCAGTCACATATTACGGTACCGTCGCTGATCGTGAGAGGGTCAACGTGAGATGAGGTATCTTATATAATGAATTATTATAGAATGAGAGCCGCAAATGCGGCTCTCATTTCATTTCATGGATAAATAAATAATAAAGCTGGAAAAATCTAACGCTGTACGCGGCCAGAGCCATCTCCATTTGCCAGCTTTTCTACATCGGAAACACTGACACGGTTAAAGTCACCGATAATGCTGTGCTTCAGGCAGGAGGCTGCAACAGCAAATTCCAGTGCAGCTGATAGTTCCTGATAGTGATTCAGACCGTAAATAAGTCCGCCTGCAAAGCTGTCACCACCACCTACTCGGTCTACGATATCGGTAATGTGATATTTTTTTGATTCATAAAAATGAGCTCTGTCGTTGATGCAGGCTGCCCAATCATTATGATCTGCACTCTTGGATTCCCGTAATGTAATAGCAATAAGCTTCATATTGGGATAGGAAGCAAGCACCTTATCACCAAGGGCTTTGTATTTACTGCGATCAAGGCTGCCGGATTCTACATCTATGTCAACGGTGATTTCCAGAGATTTCTGTACATCTTCTTCATTGGCAATAGCAATGTCCACGTAGCTTGCCAGTTCGCGCATGACCTCAGAAGCTTTTTTGCCATATTTCCATAAATTTTTACGAAAATTCAGATCACAGGAAACTGTAATGCCCTTTTCTTTGGCTGCTTTTACACTTGCAAGGCTTAATTCCATTGCGGTTTCAGATAACGCTGGGGTGATACCGGTAATGTGATACCAGTCTATACCATCAAATATCTCATTCCAGTTAAAAAGCTCCGGTTGAGCAATAGCGATAGAGGAACCACTGCGGTCATAGGTGACCTTACTGGGAAGCTGATTTGCACCGCTTTCCAGAAAATAGATTCCCATACGGCCTTCGCCACGTTTTACTTTTGAAACATCAACACCGAACTGGCGAAGCTCTTTTATACATTCATCGCCGATGACATTATTTGGTAAGACAGTGCAATACTGCACATCCATACCAAAGTTTGCGAGTGAAACAGCAACATTGGCTTCACCCCCACCAAAGGATGCCTCCATAATGGGAGACTGGAAAAAACGTTCCAGGCCAGGAGGCTTTAAACGCAGCAAAATCTCGCCAAAAGTTAATATTTTCATAGTGTAATACTCCTCGTTTTATTTATTTTTGTAATAAATGAATGGCAAATCCGCCAATTTCCTGCTTCAGATAAAGAGCGACCAACCGGTCATCTTTGTATTTTGCGGTTGATGTATCTGCATAAAAGCCAGCTTTTTCCAGCTCAGGAACTGCACAGAGAATATTGTTGGTTCTGATGGCAATATGTCCGTACGCTCCCAAATTAGGGGATTTCAAAATTTCAATATTGGGAGAGGCAAATACGGAGCTGCTGCCGTCTTTGAGGGGGAAATCAAAAGCTGTCTGGAAAAAATTACTTACCTCAGTGGAGGATTCAACATTTTCACAGTTGATTCCCAAATGTGCAAATTCAAAGCCGAGCGCATTTTGACGGGCTTCCCTGCAGAGAGCTGTAATCTTATCAAAATTGCCATCTGCAATGTCTTTGCGGGTACAAATCCAGCTGCCGCCTACTGCGTGGATAAAGGGTGCCGCAATGTAGTCACCAATGTTATGGCTGTTAATACCACCGGTAGGCAGAAACTTTATTCCTGGAAAAGGTGCAGAAAGCGACTTTAAGGCAGTAAGTCCTCCGTATACATTCGCTGGAAAGAACTTTACAACAGAAAGTCCTAATTTTACAGCAGACATGATTTCTGATGGAGCGACACAGCCAGGGGTTACAGTAATACCTGTTTTGATGCAATATTTTATGATTTCTTCATCAAAGCCGGGAGAAACAATAAAGCCTGCACCGGCAGATACAGCAGCTTTGCACTGCTCGAGATTTATGACTGTGCCAGCTCCCACCAGCATATCCGGGCAGGCGGCTGCAACAGCAGCAATGCTGTCTTTTGCAGCAGCTGTTCGAAAAGTGATTTCCATAACGTCAATGCCACCGGCAAGAAGTGCTTTTGCGGTTGGCACTGCATCTTCTACATTGTCCAGTACAACAACGGGAACAATGCAGGCACGTGAAAATCGTTCAAGTGGGTTCATAAGATACCTCCTAAATATAGAATAAATAGCATAAGTGGGGGCACTTCTGTTATTATCCTTTTGAAAATAGAAGGATTTGTATAATGCATGAACAGCAAAATAAGTGGGGGCGTCTTGCTGCTTGCTCTTAGTGTTTCAGAATAGTTGAGCCTGCAATTTGTAAAGGACAGGTCAACCGGGTTTCTTTCTTTGTAACAGAAGGATCTGCAATGCATTCAAGCAGTTTTTGTGCAGCCAGATTCCCGATAAGACGTGGCTGGACTACAATGCTGGTAATGCGGGGCGTCATCAGAGACAGCAGTATGCTCTGCTCCTCCCAGCCCCAGTCATCAGGACCGCAGAGTCCGATTTCGTCTGGAATGTGTATTCCAAGAGAGCGGATCGCATTAAATACATGCAGTACGGTAATGGAGTTGACACAGAATATGGCGGGAAGTTCCTTTTTCCCACAAATATCCTTTAAATGGTGAAGCTGACTGATGACATTCTGGGTATCGTGAGTGTCAATGACGTAGGTTAATTCGTTTGGGTCGACCTCAGGATAATAAAGCTTCACTGCGTCCAAAAAGGAATTGCGCCTTTCGGACCGGACAGAACTTGCAAAATAATTTTCTGTAAAAAAGACAGGAAGTGTATAGCCTTGTTCCTTCAGGTGCTTTACAAGTTCGAAAATAGGATCCCGGTGATTGGAGCCCACAAATTGGAAATTATAGTCATCTATGGTACGGTCACAAAGAACGATGGGAAGTCCGTTGCAGGCCTGCTGTATAAGCAAAGGGTTCTGGCTGGAACAGGTGTTTACGATCAGACCGTCTACATGCCGGCTCATCAGGGATCTGATATAGGACTCTTCTTCTTTGATACTATTGTTACAGCTGACAAATAATGGCATATAATCACTGCTCAGGAGTGTTTCACTGATGCCCTGGATCAGAGTAGCATAGAAAGGTGTTGATATATCCGATACAATAACTCCAATATGATGCGATAAATTTGTCTTTAAAGACTGCGCCATAACATTTGGATGATAATTGGTCATTTTAATAACTGCTTCGATCCGTTCCCGGGTATCCTTTTGGATCAAGTCCTGTTTCCCATTGATATAACGGGAAACAGTGGTGATAGAAACTCCGGCCGCTTTGGCGATATCTGAAATGGTAACCTTTTCATAGTTCATATGATGTGTTTGGGCCGGTTTGGATACATAACAAGTAATGCAATAGTAAAAATTACTTTAATCTGTACCTGAAACAGCCACGCTCCTAACGTTGTTTTGAAAATATTATAGAATTTTACTTTTTAAATTGTCAAGCAAATATGAAAAACATTTATTGCTTTCTGGAGTTTTGTATGTAGTGCATAAATGAAAACGATTTCAAATTGTGCAATGTCATGAAAATGGGGAAAATATGTGAAATATATCTTGTATTAGCCAAGATTATGTGATAGATTTGTGGAAAATGATAGGTCAAAACAAGAAAAGAGACAGAAACAAGTAAAATTAATGAAATCATTTTCATAATCGAATATGGACACATGATGATGAATGTGTGATAATGGTGTTTCCGGGAGTTATCCCGTACACATATATAAGCTAAGGTGGGGGCACTGAAATATTCTTAAGAAGCAGGGAGGACAATAAAGAAAGAGAAAATTGAAATAATTGCTTAAAATGAAAAGTTCAGATGAATCTGACATTAGCGATTTGCAGCATACAGGAAGAGAAGGAAGATGCTCTTATATGTGTGAGCGCTACGCACGTAAGCCTGATATGCACACAAAAACGGTGGCGCAGAAAAGAGGTAAAGAAGATTATGAAGAAAAAGTTATTAGCATTAATTATGACAGCATGTATGGTCACAACAATGTTTACTGCATGCGGAAAGGCTGATTCGTCAGCTGCTTCTGAAACGGAAGGACAAAATACAGCAGAGAGCAATACTGATGAAGGCAATACTGAAAGCGGTGAAAAAGAAACAATTGAATTTTGGGATATGATCTGGGGTTCTGATGCAGATGCTTATGAAGCTACGGTGAGAGAGATCTGCGAGCAGGTTGGAGAGGAAATCGGTGCGAATGTCGAGGTCAGATTTTTGCCTTGGGACAATTTTACACAGGTTTATCTGACTGCTGTAGCATCCGGAACAGCACCGGATGTAGGTACAACAGGAACAACCCTGCCAAGCCAGGTACATATGATGGGTGGAACGATGAATCTGAATTCTATTCTTGAAGACTGGAAGGCAGAGAATAATCCTATTCTGGAGGCTATCCCTCAGGCGGCGTTTGACGTTCAAACCTTTGATGGTGAACTTGTAGCAATGCCGTTTGATATTCAGCCGGAATGCATTACCTATAATGAGGCTATTTTCAAGGAATGTGGTATTACTGAGGAACCGACAACCTTTGATGAGTTTTTGGATGTATGTAGAACCATTAAGGAAAAACGTCCTGACATCATTCCCTTTGTTGCAGCAGCAGGTGATCATGAGGTACATACACTTTTCACGTATTTCTGTATGCTGAATGGTACAAATGTTGTTACTGAAGATCTGAAACCTAATGTATCCTCTCCGGAGGTTTTACATGTGTGTGAATTCCTTAAAACCATGTATGATGAAGGACTGATTGCTGAAAGTGCAGCTTCTATGACATCAGGCGAGCGTGACAGTACTTATGTTAGTGGAAACGCAGCAATGATCTTCCGCCATAACCTGGATTCCTCAGTTGCTACTATTAACAAAGAAGTATGGGATAACAGCCGGGTTATGGGGCTGCTTAAGGGACCTGATACAGATACCCCTGTTAGTATGACTTATTTTGAGCCCATACTTGCGTTTAATAATGATCATCCGGAACTGACAAAGGCATTCATTAAATCCTATATGGAGCATTATAAGCAGATTTATGTTACGGGTTCAAGAGGAACACTGCCGACAAGAAGTGACTGGTATAGTGATGAAGTTTTTAATACTCCGATCTACGATGATCTGACAGAAAAGTGCTTACCTTCTATGCAGTTTCCTACATGGCCTGTTAAAGGGTATTACAGTGCATATAATCAGGTAGAGGGTGAGCTCCTGCTTCAGAGCATTACACAGGAAATCCTGATGGGAAATGATGATCTTGAAGGACTGGCCAAGCAGACGGACGAAAAGATTCAAAAGGCATTAGACGAAGCGAAGTAGTTTTGTGACTCTGTATATAAAGGCAGAGCAATATGTCTGCCTTTATATACTATGAATATTTAGAAAATATTATATTTGATTTATCAGATAACATAATTGTTAGGGAGGTAAAATGAACATATGAAAGGGAATCGATTATTCAGTAGAAGGTTTGGATACATGTTAATTTTCCCTTCTGCAATCGTTTTTTTAATAGTAAGTATTTATCCGCTGTTAACGGGAATAATGCTTTCTTTTCAGAATAGCAGCTTATACAAGGGCAATGAAAAGAAGTTTGTTGGATTGAAAAATATTATAACTATATTAACATCAGATGCAGAATTTCGCAGTGATTTGCTGTTTACGGTAATATATACAGTTGGTATAGTGGTGATTGCTTATATAACAGGATTGGTATTTTCTTTATTATTAAATGCAGACATGCCATGCCGTACTTTGTTCCGGGTTTTGATTTTAATTCCGTGGGTTATATCACCTGCAGTATCAAGTATGAGCTGGAGCTGGCTCTTAAGTGATCAATATGGTTTTTTTAATAATTTTTTAAAAAGTATTGGTGTGATTGACAAATCGATATTATTTTTGGCTGATAAAACACTTGCAAAGATAATGGTAATCATAATAGGTGCATGGAGAAATTTTCCTTTTATTACAGTATCTTTGTTAGCAGGTTTACAGGGAATATCCAAGGACTATTATGAAGCTGCTGATATTGATGGAGCCAACAAATTTCAACGGTTTCGGTATGTAACATTTCCACATCTTAAAAATGTTTCCATCATAACAATTACGCTGGTTTCAATTTGGACATTCAATAATTTTGACAATATATATATGCTGACCAAGGGTGGTCCTGCACAATCTACAGAGGTACTGTCAATACTTGCTTATAATAACGCCTTTTTCAGAGGAAATATCAGTTATGCATCGGCTATGGCAACTGTAATGCTGGTAATCATGCTGATTGCAAGTGGTGTTTATTTCAAAGTAAGTAAGTATGGAAAGGAGTGAGATAGATAACTATGATAAAATACAGAAAAAAGATAAAACGGGGTTTACTCTTTTTGGTAATGGTATTTCTTTCATTTGTAGTTAATATTCCCAATATAAGCATGATAGGAACAGCGTTAAAACCTTTTGGTGGTTATATGAGTGATAAATCTCTTTTTCCGTCCAACCCGGATTTTTCCATGCTCCGCAAAGTGCTATTTGAAACTACATTTGGAAGGTATCTTGCGAACAGTGTGTTTATAGCACTGGTGGTAGTTGTGTTCTGCGTAGTATTTGCTTCATGCGCAGGATATGCATTATCACGTTGTCGGGGGAAGGTATTTACAGGATATACTGTATTTTTGCTGATGCTGCAAATGTTTCCACTGGTATTAGTACTTATACCATTGTTCTGGATTTTTAAAACACTGGGACTTGTAGACAATCAGTTATCTGTAATCATATGCTATATTTCTATTAATCTGCCGTTTGCAACGTGGATGCTGAAAGGATTCTTTGATGACATAAGCATTGATATTGAAGAAGCAGCATTTATTGATGGACTGGGACCGGCACAGTCATTTTTGAAAATAGTTTTGCCACTTTCGCTTCCTGGAATTGCTACGGTTGCTATCTTTACGTTTAACAACTGTTGGAATGAATATATGTTAGCGAGTGTATTTTTACGTTCTAATGAATTACAGACAATGACAATAGGGCTTCAGATGTTCCAGGTACAAAATAACGCAGACTGGTCAACGATGATGGCGGCATCCACAATTGCATTAATCCCTTCATTGATATTCCTGCTGTTTATGCAGAAATATATGGTACAGGGTCTGACAGCGGGTGCTGTAAAAGGATAAGAGAAATATAGTGATCTTGGTGATTTGCAAAAATCTGAAAGGAGGAAGATTCATTGTTAACAGCATTTGTAGGAACCAATTCTTTGCGGGGGTCTCAGGGAATTTACACTCTTGCTATAGACGAGCATACAGCAGACATGAAAATAGTTCGTACCATTTCAGCAGAAAATTCATCTTATTTGTGCATAGATAAAGATGAAAAGCACCTTTATGCAACTATTGAAAGTAATAGCTTTCATGGTATTGATGGCGGAGGTGTTTCTGCGTACCAGATAGATGAGGACGGAAATCTCACTTTTATAAATGAACAGCCAACTTATGGAAAGCTTCCCTGCTACGTTGATGTAGAGAGCGATTACTTGTATGTATCAAATTATGGAGAAGGAACACTTGTATGTTATCCATTGGAACAGGATGGCGGCATCGGTGGCTGTGAAAGAAAGATATCACATCTTCCAAGTGCACAAAAAGTACCCCATGTACATTGCAGTGAGATCACACCGGATGGTGAATATATTTGTGTGTTGGACTGTGGGATAGATGCGGTGGCTTTTTATAATGCAAAAGGAGAGCATCGATATGACCTGGAATATGCCTTTGGAACAAAAGATGGTTCCGGTCCACGACATGTCTGTTTCAGTGATGATGGTAATCTTGCATATATTATTTGTGAGACAAATTCTGATATTAATGTTTACAAATATAAAAAGACGGCGCCTGGAAAGATGATCTTAATTCAGCAGATAAACACCCTTCCGGATGATTATCTGGGTTGGAGCGTAACGTCTGCGCTTCGTTATAGCAGGGATCGTTCTATGATGTTCGCTTCAAACAGGGGTGATAACTCTATTACATGCTTTAGAGTTGATCCACAAACGGGAATGCTTATAAAAACATCTGTTGTTAAGATGCCGGGGAGCTTTCCGAGAGATTTTAATCTGACACCAGATGGAAGATTTTTAATTGTGGGCATACAGCATGATGATAAGATTCTTGCATATGAAATTGATTATCAAAATGGTACGCTTCACTATACGGGAAAGCAATGTGATGTGCCATCTCCATGTTGTATTATATTTCATAATGATTACCAAAGGAAGTAGCAATATGATGAACAAAGAAGATTTTTTTTATGATGCGACAGTGGCGCTGTGTGCAAAGCCTGAATATGCTTTTGCTCGGGAGCCGGTTTTGAGGAGAATGGCAGATGGCTCACTGATTTCGACGGCATTGTCTGGTGGACCGGGAGAACCGCATGAGGACAACTTTGTGTTGTCTGTACGAAGCGAAGATGAAGGAAAAACGTGGAGCAAGCCTGAAATTTTATTCCGGCATGGAGAACGTGCTGTGTGGGTGACGGAAATTTTCACAGAAGGAGTACGTCCCATGATGTTTGTGCATACATATCATACACCTTCCTTTTATCGTGAAATTCACAGTTACATATCATATGGAAGCGAAGATGGTAAAAAATGGGAGATGCCACGAAATATACCCAATGGACTTGGCAATTTCAGCGTCCGTCAGGGAATTGTATTATCAAATAATACATGGCTTTTCCCTGTTTACTGGCAGGCAGTCGAGGAAGGATGGGACTGGATTGAAGCTCCGGCCAAGGCACCGGATTATGTTACCATGAAATGGCCAACGAGATGCGGTGTTATTATTTCAGAAGATCAGGGAAAGAGTTTTTCTATTTATGGTGATTTACGTGCAGATTATCCACTCTGGGAAAATAACGTCTGTGAGTTGCCGGATAGATCGCTGTTGATGCTGATGAGAGCGGAATTTTCCGGAGTTTTATACAGGAGTATGAGCTATGATATGGGAAAAACATGGTCGATACCGGAGCACACAGAAATTCCTAATCCAAATTCGAAGATTTCATTGTGCCGTATCCGGAACAAAATAGTATTAGCGCTTAATCCTGCACCGCCAGCATCTAAAACAGTTTTTTCAGCCAGAAAAAATCTGTCCTTATGGGTAAGTGATGATGGACTTAACTGGAATAAACAGATTCCGGTAGCCAAGCCGGAAAAGGCATTGTTTTATCCTCATTTGTTGCCACAGGATGATAAAGAAATGCTTTATCTCATGTGTGAGGATGGGGAAGTACACTATTTTGTAAAAATACCATATGAAGCTTTTTTATAAGTATGAATAATCAGACGGAGGTGTAAAGATGGAGAGCAGAAGAAGAGTGGCATTGATTACAGGTGCAAACAGAGGGGTTGGAAAGGGAATAGCATTGGCTTTTGCAGAGAAGGGCTATGATCTTTTCCTGGCTCATTATGGAGAACCCGAGAAAGCACAGGAAGTCATAGAAGAAATACAAAAGCGTTTTGGACGGGAAGTGCATACTTATGACTGTAATTTGGCTGTTGCTGCTGAGGTGGAGGATTTATTCCGTGCAGCGGTAGATGCTTACGGTGAGATTGATGTATTAATGAGTAATGCAGGAGTTGGTCTGGAAAAATATTTAACCTATACAACGATTAGAGAGATGGATAATATATATCAGACAAATTATCGGGCTGGTATTTACCTTGCAACAATGGTTGCAAATCATATGAAAGAAAAGAAAATCAGGGGGAGCATACTTTTTACGGCATCTACCAGAGGATCCTTTGAAGTACATCCGGATGATGCCCTTTATGGGGGCATGAAAGCAGCATTGCATAGATCTGCGCAGTCGCTTGCAAGAGAATTTGCTCCCTATGGGATTCGTGTGAATACAATATCTCCAGGGTGTATAGATGTGAATCCTCAAGGACATAAGGATGGCAGCTATGACCAACAGATGCAGGAGATTCCACTTGGAAGAATTGGAAGAGGAGAAGATATTGGTTATGCTGCAGTATTTCTTTCTTCGGAAGAGGCATCTTTTATTACCGGAATTAATTTATATGTAGATGGTGGAATTAACTGCGGCAGAAATATTGGTCTGGATAATCCATATAATCCGGCAGGGATTAAGGGCTCGGGCGTAGGAGTATTGGATTAATGCAGAAAAGAAGACAGTATCATATTTTTGTTGGAAGTATAAAATCTGAAGGGTATCTGGAAGAGTGGATCTACGATTCTGATAATAATGTGCTGATAAAGAGCGGAAGACGGCTCTGCTTGCCGGGTATTTATTTTCTGACGTTATCTCCGGATGGCAGGTATTTATACTGCGCTGCCAAGAAGGAGAAGGATATGGCCATACTGTATGCGATTGATATTACAGATAGTACATCGCTTCATATAATTAATTGCATATATCTGCAAACATCTAATATCAGCCATTTGCAGATAAATCAGGTGGGAACCAGATTATTGATTACGTTGTTTGATAATGGCATCCTTTTGGAATATATGCTTTGCAAGGATGGAAGTATTGGTGAACTTAAGGAGTCCTGCGATTTTACAGGATTAATACCTGGAGAAAACAGCAAGAATACTTCCCATTTACACTCGGCCTTTTTTTCACCGGATGATTCACTGATTGCGGTCTGTGATATGGGAACCAACAGGTTAAATATTCTGGAAACAGAAAAAAACGGAAAATTAAAGATTGCCTGTTCGTGGAATGTGGAGCCAAGTGCAGGACCTAGACATACAGCATTTTCGCCAGATGGAAAATGGCTAGGTGTTGCTATGGAAAAATCCTCAGAGCTGGTAATCATGAACTTAAAAGAAAAGAAGCATATCATGCGTATTCCGGCAGCTCCAATAAATGATGAAAATTTACCTGCAGATATTAAGTTTTCTCATGATGGAAAACATATTTATCTTTCGAACAGAGGATTTGACAGTATTGGAATATTTTCGATAAGAACGGAGGACAACGAGCTTATACTCAGCGATCTGAAACACATAAAAACAAAAGGGTGGCCGCGTGTAATTGACTTGGGAAAGAACGAGCAATATTTATTTGTAATGAATGAATCATATAAGGATTATTGGAGCGGATTGGAAATATTTAGAGTAGACGAAACGGGAAATGTTCTGGAAAAAGTAATGTTTCATGAAATGCCATTGGCAACGGCAATGGCAGTGAAGGAGGAGGAAGAATGATCGATTTGGAAGTAACGGAGGAGAGGCTGAGAAAAAAAGATATCACTTTGACTGCAGCTCCAGTATTAACTGGGTTAGGGGAAAAGTATCAGGCAGATCAGCGGAAATGGCAGGGAATTCCATCTATTGAAATCTCTCCAGGAGGACGTCTTTGGGCAGCTTTTTATACAGGGGGAGCGGATGAAGGAAAAGATAATTTTGTTCTCTTGAAAAAAAGCGATGATTATGGAAAAACATGGTCGGATCCAATAGCAGCAGTTGATCCTCCAGATGAAGTCAGAGCGTTTGACCAATGCCTGTGGTTTGATCCTGATGGCAGATTATGGTTATTCTGGGCACAAAGCCTGGGGGGATTTGATGGAAGAGCCGGAGTTTTTGGAGCTTTTTGTCAGGATCATGAGGATAAAGCGGAACAATGGTCTGCGCCAGTACGTATTGGTGATGGGGTAATGTTAAATAAGCCTATTGTTTGTTCTGATGGAGAATGGCTTTTTCCAGTAGCACTTTGGAAACGTTTTCCTTCTGCATTTAATCCTGATCAGCCGAGGGCGCTTTCAAATGTTTATGCTTCGTCAGATCATGGGAAAACGTTTCAGTATAAAGGTGGAATTGCTATTCCTGGAAGGTATTATGATGAGTCTGTTTTAGTAGAAAAGAAAAATGGACTTCTCTGGATGCTGGTTCGTTGTGAGGATGGAGTAGGACAGGCGTTTTCCAAGGATGGAGGCAAGACCTGGGAGAATCCAGGCAAGTCAGATATACCGGGACCTAATTCGCGATTCCAGGTAATGAGGTTAAGATCAGGAAACTTATTGATGGTAAATCATCAGCCTGAAAACGGTCTGTATCGTCCTAATCCTGATGAAGAATTTTTCTATATTCGCAGTCAGTTAACAGCATATCTTTCCTGTGATGATGGAAAGACCTGGTCGAAACAATTATTGCTGGATGAACGGGATGGCGTGTCTTATCCGGATGTTGCACAAGATGATAATGGAGATATTTACATTATATATGATTACAATCGTTATAAAGATATGGAAATATTGATGGCTGTCATTCGGGAAACAGAGGACAATGGTTTAGAAGCAAAGCAATTAAAGGTTGTAGTAGATAAGCCACATTAACAGGAGGAAGATTAGATGGTGAAGCTTCTGGGTGGAGAAATAGAAAAGGCAGATCTGCTTAGAAAGATTGGCCGGATAGAGCAGATAGCAGGAGCCAGACCGGTAAAGCTGGCTTCTGGTAAAGCAGAAGGAATAAAAGCATGGGAAATATATAACGGATCGGGACTTGAGTTTTGCGTAATGGAAAGTAAATGTCTGGATTTGCTTTATGCAAAGTATCGTGGGATAAACTTAAGTTTTCTTGCAAAGCCAGGAGCAGTTGCACCGGAGTATTTTAATGTTCATGGTATGGAATTTGGCCGTTACTTTCATGGTGGAATGCTGTATACGTGTGGCCTTGGCAATATTGGGCAAAGCTGTGTGGATGAGGACACCGAATACAACTGGCATGGAAGAATATCTCAGACGCCTGCTGAAAATACTGGAATAAACACTGAGTGGAATGGAGATGAGTATCTGATTTCTGTGAAAGGGGATATGCATGAAGCGGCTCATTCTCATGAGCACCTTGTTTTAAAGCGTAAGATATCTACAAAGTTGGGTGCAAAAAGCTTTACTATTTGTGATACAGTGGAAAATCAGGGCTTTAAACGGGAAGCTATAATGCTTTTATATCATATTAATTTTGGATATCCGTTATTAGACAGAAATACAAGGGTTGTACTTCCGACGTCTATAACAGAGAATTATGTGAATTATACAAAAAGTGATGAACAGGCATTTCGGCATATAACAGATCCAGTCGATGGTAGCTCATGCGATACATATTTCCATCGTCCAGCAACGGATGCATCCGGTTATACAAGCGTGGCAATTATCAACGATGATTTGCAGCTTGGGGTTTATTTGCGATATTTGCGAAAAGATTTCCCGTTTATGGTGGAATGGAAAAATATGGTTAGTGGTGATTATGCTTTGGCGCTTGAACCATGTACGCAATATCCTTTAAACAGAATGTCTGAAGAGGCTCAAAAAAATATGCAGTTTTTGGATCCTTTAGAAGACAGAACCTATAATCTGGAAATTGGTATCATAGATGGTAAGGAAGAAATTCATGATTTTGAAATGAAACTGAAACAAAATTATTTGGTGCCATAAAATTAATGAGTGTTGTGCTTATTTTTACTAAACGTAATATAATGCCAAAGTGTGGAGTATTTAAATGATGAGTAAAGAGATAGATATTGTTGCGTTAGGAGAATTACTTATAGATTTCACAGAATCAGGATATAGCAAGAATGGAATGAAGCTATTTGAGCAGAATCCTGGAGGAGCACCTGCGAATCTGCTGACAGCGGCAA
>OGQM01000959.1_pt1 | contig 22280 bp, 24 predicted proteins | sample 1553191 | NCBI WGS metagenome assembly OGQM01 (sample SAMEA2579954, study PRJEB22360) | human gut metagenome | biome: human gut; feature: human-associated habitat; material: faeces | place: Denmark | collected 2008/2010 | reverse complement strand
TCTTCATGGCGGCCGCCGTCACCGGTGAACTCCTATGCTTGGGAAGCAGTACCGCCGCCACACCCGCACATTCCGCCGTGCGGACAATCGCACCTATATTTCTCACATCTTCCACACCATCAAGAAGAATAAGCAGGGGATCCTTTCTTCCACAAGACGAAAGCACCTCTTCCAAATCAGCATATACATAAGGCTTCAAAGACGCGGCCACTCCCTGATGCCGGACACCTTCCGTCAAACGGTCAAGCTCCCTTTCCTCCGCCTCAATAACGGAGATGCCGAAACGTTCCGCTTCTTCTGCCAGCGCTAAAAGGCGGCTGTCCTTTTTCCCCGGTTTTATGAAAACTTTTTTTACCTGCCCTGCACGCAGAGATTCCAGTACGCTGTTCCGGCCGCCGATAAAACAGGTTTCCTCTTCCTTTCTCCTGCCCCCAGAAGAAAATCCCCTTTCCCCACGTATGGATTGGTCTCCGCTCCTTCTTTTCTCATGCGGATCGCATTTCCGTTCCTTTTTATCAGGAGAAACCCTTCTGTTATTCATCGTGAAACTCCCTTGCCAAATAAGAAAGCCCGCGTCCCATAAGGAAATCAAGCCTTTCTTTCTGCCGTGACAGATAGAGATACCCCAGGAGCCCTTCAAATGCCGTAGACTCCCTGTATTCCTCTACGGTAGCGCTTTTCGGCACCGTAGAATGGGTATTCCTTGCCCTTTTGCAGACTTTTAATTCTCTGTCGGAAAGTAATTCTTTTATCTCAAAAAGAATACGGCTCTGCTGACGGGCGGACACCATCTCCGATGCCAGGCTGTTTAATATCTGCACATTGTAAATCCCTGTATCGATCAGCGCTTTTCTGACAAAAAAGGACCAGCATACATCACCGATATACGCCAGTGTCAGCGCATCCATGGCAAAAATATCCTGTTCACCCAATTCAGGGGATCCTCTCCCCAGTTTTTGCGCCATTTGCTTTTTCAGAAAAAGAACCCTTTTAAACTCCACGTCTCTTCCACCTTGCGCCGGTCGGCGTATCTTCGATTACGATACCTGCGGCATCCAGCCTGTCACGGATTTCATCGGCAATTTTGTACATTTTTTCTTTTCTCGCCGTCTGGCGGACTGCCAGAATGATATCCATCAGATCATTATAAGATTTGTCATCCGGAGAATCCGTCTTTTCCCATACCTCTTCAAGAATTCCCAAGATGTCCATAATCGTTTTCAAAGCGGTATACGCCTTTTCTACCGCTTCATGATCCACACTGAGGCCGCCGTCTACCGCAGTCCCGTAAATATTGATTGCTTTCGCCAGGTCAAACATGGCGCCGGTGGCAAGTCCCGTATTGAAATCATCATCCATCGCTTCATGGAAGGCCTTCAGCGACTCTTCCGCCGCTTTCTCAAGAGAACGGGAGGCGTCTGTTTTTTCAGCACCTTCTTTAGCCGCTAATTCTTTCAGCCGTCCGATAACCCCTGACAGACGTTCCATATTCTTCTCCGCTTCGTCCAGACGGTCACGGGAATAATCCAGCGGATTTCTGTACTGGACAGACAACAGGAAATAACGGAGCGCATCGCCGGAATATTCTTCCAGCACGTCCTTCGCCAGGAAGAAATTATTCAAGGACTTGCTCATCTTTTCCGAGTTAATCGTAATAAATCCGTTATGCAGCCAGTAATTGACAAACTTGCACCCCGTGCATCCTTCCGACTGGGCGATTTCATTTTCATGATGCGGGAAAATCAGATCGCTGCCGCCGCCATGGAAATCAAAAGTCTTTCCCAGATAATGGACAGACATGGCGGAGCATTCAATGTGCCAGCCGGGACGTCCCTTTCCCCAGGGACTTTCCCAGAACGGTTCACCCGGTTTGGCCCCCTTCCAGAGAGCAAAATCGCCGGGATTGCGTTTTCCCTCATTGACCTCGATACGTGCGCCTGCCAGCATGTCATCAATCTTGCGTCCGGATAACGCCCCGTAATGCTCAAAAGTAGAAATATCATAATAAACATCATTTCCCAGTACATAGGCATGGCCCTTATCAATCAGCCCCTGCACCATGTCGATGATATCCTGCATATGGTCGGACACTCGGGGATACACATCCGCCCGCCGCACATGCATGGCGTCCATCACTTGGAAATAAGCATCAATATACCTGTCGGAAATCGTTTTCCAGTCAGACCCCTCGGCATTTGCCTTATTGATAATCTTATCATCCACATCAGTAAAATTCTGCACAAACTCTACTTTATAGCCGATATGCTTCAGATAGCGGCAGATCACATCCCAGGTCACCGCCGGACGGGCATTCCCGATATGGGGGTGATTGTACGGTGTGACGCCGCAGACATAAATCTTGACTTCCCCCGGCACCAGCGGCCGGAATACCGTTTTCTCTCCTGTCAGCGTATTATACACCTTGATTTCTTCCATCTTCATTCCTCCAAATCTCATTCACTCATACAAATCAAAAGACCGCCGCCTCACAGAGACGGTGGCCCGCAATTCCACTCTGCCGGCTGAAAAGCCGTCCATACATTAACGCACATTCACGGAAGAAGATACAAGAATCCGATTCCTTCCCCTCTCCAGCTCACAAATGCATTTCCTCAAACTCATGACAGACGGCTCCCATCGCCCCGCCCTCTCTTCAGACATGAAGTAAGAATACTTCTTTTGCTCATCGCCTTTACATTCAATTGGAAAGCACAAACAGCTGACCTGGTTTTTGACCCCACACCCGCCTGCTGGAGCGTTCGCTACCCGGCACTTGCCTCTCACTATTAACCCTCTCGATTTCCTCGGCAGGACTTACTTCTAAGCCGCACCATGCTCAGTATTCTTTTAAACACCTTACGTGGATCGCTTTGCCTGCGACTGGCATCGACTTTCAACCACAGACCTGTTAATGCTTATGTATCATTATAGAAGTTTTTATATAGACAGTCAATATTGATTTTTATCAATCAGTGTGCCGGCTGCAGATAAAAGAAATATTTCCTGTACCCTCTTTTTTACAAAAGAAAACCGCTCCGAAGAGCGGCCTCCCATTCACTTTATTACCTTGCGCCTTTTTGTTCTTTTTCATAAACGATTTTAATCGTTCCCCTGCGTTTTGCGTCAAATTGAATTCGTCCCGGTTCCGTCCGCACAAAACGATACGTTGTGATATTGCGGATATAATCATTTCCATTGGCATAATCACCGGATACGCCCTTGATTGTCTGTGTCGCGTAAATATCGCGTCCGTGAATATCCACATATTTTACATACACATAAGCATCCTCCACCTAATGCAATATAAAATAATAAAATGTATTCCTCATCCTCATTTTATCATACATTTAATGAAAATCAATTTTCTGCAAATCTTACGAGTAGTAACATCACAGCTGTTTTTTGCTGTCAAATTAAACCATTTCCGTATCTGAAATAATTACGGACATCACTGATCAGGAATGTATTCTTTCCATTTGCCATTTTCAAGAATTTCCAATTTTCCCCACTGGGGTTCACCAATATCACGCCCCTTTACTCTTATCGGTAAAAAAGCATCGTGCTGGCAATAAGGCAGCGGATCATCTATAGGAATCCAGCCTTTTTCATTCACAAGATCATTCCAATCCTCATAGACATCTTCAACCGTTTTATACCAATAGTCAAATGAACATTGAACGGCATCCTTTTGGCAATACATAAACAGATATACTCCATCTTTTTTCGTCTGATACAGCATGATTTTATATATGTAATCTTTCTTGTTTGTTTTTATCGGTTCTTTTAAGTATGCATATCTTCTCATTTGTATTTTCCCTACTACTATTTTACTGATGAGCTTTCATGCTCCCACCGCTCTGAAATCCGGCAATCCATTTCGGATAAAGAATGTAGATGATTATATCCACCCCGCTTGTCAAAATGAAGTAAAACAGTTCCATAATCTGTCAGACATTTTTATCCTATGCTCCATAATTTTGAAATATATTAATTATCTTCTGCCATCTCCTGTTTATTCACGCTTCTGCCTTCAATACCATTTGATCACTCAGCATATTTACCGAAATCGGCAAACAATGCTTTTGCAAAACCTCTAAGATATGTCTGATCTACTTCATTTTCAAATATCAGTTCATGTCCATATCCAACACCCATTTTATTATGAATATAGCCTTTAATGCGAATATGTCCGCCTGCCACAGCCGTAAATTCTAAAAAGCAGTGCATACTATATGGTTCCTCCAGTCTTACTGATCCGCTCAGCGTTTCATAAAGCTCATTCAAATTCACCGCGAAATCAGATAAAGCAATGTCATCAATATCCATAATAGAATCCGCAGAAAAAGTTACTTGACACTTTAACCCGAAGATGATTCGCCTTGGGATACGGAAAATTATCCTGACAAATTCCAGACAGCAATTCTAATGAAAAATTTTCAGTTTCCAGCTTGTACATATGCCCTCCAAAACAAAAAACATTATGTCATCCTCATCTGTGAACTTTTTCACAATATCTTATCCATGCATACTATAAATTCATATAACAGAAAGAATGATTAACAGAAAGAATGATCTTTAATATACTTTTGTACTTTCTGACTAAGCATTTTGCCCTCATAAACTTTTAGAAATTCTGAATGACAACTTCCTATTTCACTTTATCGTATCCATCTTATTACCGTCAATATCAATAAACGTCCCACGATCTGACGATCTCGATCAAGTCCGGTTTTCCGAAGACATCATATCCACAAAATCCTCCCCGCAAAAGCAGAAAGCTTTCTGAACGATCTAAAACCTGAGCGTATATAAAATAAGCACATAGCTGAAAGGTTTTGCAATCTTAAAGTTATGTGCTTTGTTTTATATAATATTCAATTATCTATTATCTGTGCAAACCGGATTATATCAGACCTTCCGCCTTCATACGAATGGCATAAAATTCCCGGAATGTATCCGGTTCTTCTGCTATCGTTTCTTTCATTAAAGCTAACCTTCTTTTACCAACCCGCCTATCTAACACAGCAAATATCCGTACGATTAAATTTTCACTCTTCAAACTCATTTCGATACCTTGCTGCTCAAATTCTGCAAAGGCATTATAAAAACAACGCTGATCAAATATGCCCAACTGTAAAGCTGTATCATCCATAAACGCAAATTCCTTTTTCATGCGTTTTTCATATGTTCCATCTTTGGGAAATAAATCTGCTTTTATCCAATGATTGTAATAACATCCCTTGATAATTTCTTTTCTATCATACCTTATTGCCGCCCGCCCCTCATGATCGGGACTTCTGCTATATGATGTCGCATAATACTGAATATGCCCCCGCAGACTTGGGGCTAAATATTCCGTCTCCAGTTTTTTTCTTATACCGCTCCAGCTTGACATTCTCTCTTCTCCAAAAATTTACAATCACTATTTTCTACAAAAACCTCCCACCGACATGATGAAAAACTTCCTAAATAATTCATTTAAATTCAGCAACTTCCTTTTGAAGCCACCTTAATTTTTTAGTATCAAGATAGAATCACTCAAGAGACTAACAGCGGAAACACACTTGTTTATTACCACTCCTACTTTTCTGCTGCTCACTACATACAAAACTGTTAAAAATAAAGGCTTCTCATTTATTACATGCGGGAAAATTCATCTAACTTAAGCTCGTTTTTGGATTTTTTTACCTGTCCCCGTTCCAGTTTCAACTAAACTTACCATGGAAATGTTTTAAAAAATCTAAAAAATAAAAGCGCTAATATTACCGTAAATACTGTCTTTTGTAGTTTACCGATTTCAGGCTTACTAATGGTATTTTCAAATTTTCCATCTTCATTATACTCAGTTTCAAATAATATTTTATCCTTGTATATCTTTTTAATAACATTATAGGTTTTCTCTAATGATTTAATTTCTAAGACATATGCCAAAAAAATAAAAAACAGAGCAATTATAAACCCTATTATCACTATACCTTTTTTTGCTCCTGTTGAACAAACCAGATATGTGAGAATATCTGGCTTATTATAATTTACTATAATTTTAAAAAGTTCAACCCCTAAATATCCTATCCAAGCAAAAAAAGTAATATTAAGTGCTCTCAGAGCACTATTCTCGTTTTTTGATAATACTAAAAAATCTTCTTTTAGCTGATTTAATTGATTAAAATAATCATCCGTTTTCTTCGAAATTATCCTCTTATAGGCTAATTTACTGTCTGCAAGTATACCCGAGGTATCCTTAATATTTCTTTTTCTAATTATTACTTGCCTAACAATATAAAGTTTAACAGTATATGAATTTTTATATTCTTCATCATTAAATATCCAATCATACATCGGATATAAACCTATAGAATCAGAATTTGCAATATCAATATCCATTCTATAACACTCTTCATCTGAACTAAATTCTATTTTAACATTTTCCGCATCATAACTTACTCTATTACCAAGAGCAAACATAATTAAAATATCTAAAAAAAGTCTTGATTTTCGAGAGTCATCCAATATATTGTTTAGAATATTTATTGAAATATTAAATTCTCTAATATCTCCATCTATTACATTATTTTTAACCACCTCCAAATACTTATTTAAATCGCTATAAATAGATTGAATACTTTTAAATTCATTTTCCTCGCTAACATATACCTTGCTTTTATCACTATAGTCTTTCTGTGTATATTTAGTTATCATTGGTAGTAAGTTTGTAGACTGTGCAATAAATTCATTCTCATATATAAAATAATTTTGCTGGTTTTCTAATGTAACTTCATCATCATTTTCACGCAAATTAATGCTTTCTTGTTTTAACCGATCAATAAAACAAGAATTTTCCACGTCAAGTTTTAAGGAGGTTCCTATCCATTCTCTACTCATATTTCAGTTGCCCCTTAACTTCATCTAAATACTCGTCATCAATAAAAACAGTTATTTTTTTGTTTCTTTCATCAAAAATAAGCTGACTATCCCTAATACTTTCTAAATAATTTTTGGTTGTAATAATTATTTCATTCGACGTCTTTATTTTCTTCTGATATTTTTTATTTATCTCTTTCTCAGATATTTCAAAATCGGAGTCTATATATTCTGAATCTGAAGAAAATAAATCGTCTTCTTTTTGTAGTTCTATTAAACCGCTACTATTAAGTTCGTCAAACAGATCTGATTTATCAAACTTTTTATTATCAAATAGATAATACTCCGTAAATCGCTTTATTTCTTTATAATTTTCTTTTTTGCATATGTCTTCTTTGTAGAACTTATCTTGGGCTATCAAATCTATAACATCAGTTGTATTGTCTTCTGCAGTCCTTTTTCTCGTTAATTTCAAAAACTTTTGATACCAATATTTAGCTGCAGTTTTATTCTTATCAATTATCTTTATATCAGAGTATTCTCCTTTAAATGTACAAACCTTAAAGTAATCTTTTTCTTTCCCCAACTCACTCTTAATTTCATATGTTGCCTTATCAATAACCGTCAACTTTTCAAGCTTCATTATTATAATAGAATTCGAATTGGCTTTTATAAATAACAATCCCTCCCGTATTGTACTGTTTCGAGTGTTATCTGTTTTACATTCAGCTCGTAGCAAGTCTTCGGCAATCTTTTTATAATCAAAATGTTCTTTTTCATCACACTCATTAAAATAATATATTGGACTTTCTCTATAGTCCTGTGCATCTTCATTTAAATAACAATTTGTAATCAAATGAGTTTCTTTATCTAACTCAGCAAACAAATTTAAAATATTTTTTCTTTGTTTCTCATCAATTGAATTTTCACTAACATCTGTACCAATATCAAACACTTTTATCATATCCGCCATATTTGTTTCCTCCTGAATTCTCAATATTTACACAATAAATACTGTTTATTTAATCATTTTTAACAATTTTCATTATCAAACGCATTTCTTTAGCTCTCATGTAGTTTTCCATTGTCCCCACATTCAATTTTCTCCTTCTCACCCACTGGCATCATAATCTTTTGCCTTGTCATTTTATCACTATTAAATTTATAGGCATAACGATATTTTTCTTTCTACTGCAATATCATTTGTTTCAAAAATATATAACAGTATTTATTTTACCCTTATTCATCCTTAAATGATACGCTCCCTACATCATCAGAAAAAAACACAAGAATATGGGTGATAGAAGTTCTCTATAACATTACTATTATAGTTTACACCAAGTGCATCCTTATCAAATGAGGCATTCATGCTTGAAACAAAATTTGTGATACCGTTGTTTGAATCTGTGCTCCAATAAATAGTATATTTCCATCTTTCACATTTGCTTTTGTAAGCCTTACACCTGAGTTAATATTACAAATATCTGACAAGAAAAATTCTTTCCAATCAGCCTTATCAAAATGGTTATACATTATATATATTCGTCAAGATATTTAAGAATATTTTTTATCTGTTTTTGCTCAATATTTTTTATAAAACTTTCCATGTACGTCCAGTTAGGATTTCTATCTTTATCTATAGGTAAAGTTAGTATTTCTTTCTTTAATCTTGCCTGGTTTCTTTTATATCCAAATGTATATTTCCCTCTAACTCTATCCGCAATTGTCGTTATAAATTTAGCAGAATATTCATTAAGATTTTCATTATATCCAACACTTATATCTTGTGTTGCTATGAATGATTCTCTTTTATAAATAGAATACCCCATAGAGCCTTCACCATTTCTAATAAATGCAATACAATTACCCTCATATTGTAATTTTGAATCTTTCTCAACGAAATCCAATACACCATTATTCCGATTAGTAGCTCCAACATAAGGAATTCCTTTTCTATCTGCTTTAATCAAATGGTTCAATCCCTTTGATGGCTTAGTATCTATAGAGAAAACGTCTCCTAAAAAGAACTCTCCCCAATCAACATCAGTTAAAATCTCAGGACTAATCACTAAATCAAGCAGCCTATTTTTATAGTAATCTTTTAGTTCTTCCCTTTGTTTATTTTTTCTTTCCTTTATGTATTCTCCCATAAAAAACCAATTAGGATTATTAAATTTATCTATAGGCAGCATTATTTCGTTCCATTTAATCTAGACAATGTTGCACCATTCCCACCCCAATTAAACTTTTCCATTTGAATTTTGATTAAAGGAATGATAAACATAGAAATATTTTCGTTGAGGTCGTCTCTCCTTAAAACTTGGATATTTTGACCTGTAAAAAAGGGATTTGCTTGATAGAAAACTGTCTGAGTATCTAAACCAATAGTAATAACATTGCCTTGATCCATTTTATATTTTTCGTTCTGTTCATCAGTAACAAATAAATTTATTCCATTATCGCCGTCACTTCTTGTTATATATGGTATAGTTCCCTCTTCTACATTAAGTTTATTTTTATCTATTCCACTTTTGGTAGACTTAATACCAAATATTCCCTCTTCTCCACCAATAAAAAAATCTCTCCACTCCACATCTTCTAAATAATACTTATACATAATCAGCACCATCCTCTGCAACCTTTAACACATCGTCTTCTATCTGTGTTATTTTTTCTTCGATCCCAAATAAATAACCTCTTCCGTGCGTTATCATATTAACTTCAAATGTTAGATAATCTGCAATAGTCTTTTCAAAATCTTCATCACTTGGAATTTCATCGTTAAAATAATAGAAAGAGTGTAACCATTCATCTGTATCTTCAACTGTAGTAGAAACACAGAATTTTGTCGGTGCTTCTATTTCTTCATTCCATACATCAAGAAGATGTTGCTTTTTATCCTTCGCACTACCATCATCTATTAATCCAACATGCTTACTAACAATATATCCATCATTTTCAAAATTTATGAATTTAGCTTTCTTAGTCTTGCTATGAGGTATGCCTGCTGTAAAAATACCGATACAAGGGTTCGTTCCTACTCCATAAAAAGTATTTGTATTAAGCGTTATGACTCCCTCAAGCGTATGTTTTTTTAGTATTTTAGCCTTAAGGTTTTGCTCATCCTTAGTTTTCCCTGTAAAAGTTGATTGCGGTACAATCACAGCAACTTTAGCTCCTTCTACTAAACTTTCTAATAAATGATTTACAAAGTTTATTTCATATAACTCAGGGTTTTGTTTAGAACCTTGAGAATATGGAGGATTCATCATTCCTACTGTACAACCTTTAAGCTGTATCTTATTCGGATTTTGTGCTAAAAAATCTTGATTTTCTAAATTGCTCTTTCCATCACCACGCAAAATCATATTTGTTGTCGCTATCGTAAACATATAATCTTGAAGTTCAATACCAAACAGTCTGTTTTTTTTAATCTCCATTTGTTCAACTTCATCTTCCGTCTTTGACAGCATCTGATGCATAGCAGCAATAAGAAAACCAGCAGTACCACAACAAGGGTCTAAAACCTTATCTGTTGGCTGTATATCAAGTAATTCGCAGAACAAATCTGTAATATGTCTTGGGGTTAAGATAATACCTAAGCTCTGTCCATCTCCACCGGAATAGGACATAAACTCGCCATAAAATCTGCCGATATAATCTTCGGTCGATGAACTATACTTTATATTTGTGAAGATATTGTTATATAGAACTTCTGTGAAATACCTAAGAGGTGTTTTCCCCAGATTGGTATTTTTCTCATTAATTTTATTATTATCTTTTATAATATTGAATTGATTGAGTAGTTTATCTCTTTTTACCTCAGGACTGACATTAGCTCTTCTCAAATTATCCTCTATTGCCTTATATATTTTTGATCCATCAGTCCTTATTTTATCGCCAACCAAATCAGATATATCGAAGTTTTTATGTTCTATTTCGGATAAGGCAAGCAAAATCCCCGAAACAATCAAAGGCTTATTCTTATCTTCCAAATTTCCATAATTTCTTAAATCCTCATGAAGAGAACGGGCAACTTTTAATAGTTCTTCCGTTTTTAGCTCATCATTGGTCTTAACTTCTAAAATCTCTCTTTTATAATACTCATTAATATTCTCAGCACTGAAAGATATAAGAGTTTCAACATCGTCAAGTTCCTTATATCCACCTCTCTCATCAATAAACAAAGGCGATATCCTATGATTTTTCTCATTGCCGCTTACACCGATTGCGATTATCTTTTTATAGGTTGTATTCTTTGCTAAATGTTTTCCATAGAACAAAGCCCCGTTCACAGCATAATCTGTAATAGACTTAACATCTTCAGAAACAAGCTCGTTCTCGTTTCTATTTATATGTTTATTTAAACTTGCTTTATCTTCAATTACGACAAGAAAATCATTTATTACACCAACATATTCAGGAAAGCCCACATTCCCTGTCCCCTTTTTGGATGCAGTTGCTAAAGCTTCATTTATTTCTTTTATATTGCTTCCTTGTGCAGAAAAATTATTTTGCACGCCAATTTCTTTAAGCATGTCATATACCCAAAGATCCGTCATAGCTTCTTTTTTCGCCATACTTTACCTCACTTTATTTACTATACCATTAATTAAGTCCTTATCTTCTATTTTAGTGATTCCAAAACTCTTTTTGCCTGCGTCCTTTATAGAAGCCCCTATGTGATAAACTTCTGTCTTATCTAAAATCAGAAATCTATCATGAAAATCTGTGGTTTTCTTTACGGAGAGCTTCGGATATTGAGCATTAAATTTAGTTATATCTTTCGCTGATAAGCTGCCTTCACCTGCTGTCGCAATGACAACCTCCACACCCTGATTTTTCTTGCACAGGATATTCAAAGTGTTGACATCTACATAATTATCAATGAGGATTATTGTTTTCTTTGCCTTCTCAATCAGTCCTACAATAAAGCTAAATGCATCATAAATTTGCCCGTCATAAAAAATGTTTTGCTTTATCTCGGTATTGGCAGCTATATAATTAAATACTTCCTCAAACTTCCTATCTGTTTCTAATTGCTTTATCTCAATCCTATCCAATCGTGAAAACAGCTCTTGATTGGAAAGCAAAAATCTTCTCATCTCCACAAAGCTGTTCATGATTTTAACACTTACTTCTACAGCGATGTCGCTTTTAAGTACAGCGGAAAGCATGGCAATCCCCTGTTCTGTAAAAACATATGGCATATATCTTCTGCCACCATAATTATTATTTGAACTTGAGCTTCCATTTTGGAATCTCAAGTTTTTATACTCATGTTCTGTTAATTGAAAACAAAAATGTTTGGGAAATCTTGATAAATTCCTTTTAACAGCTTTATTTAAATTACCGGTAGTAACTTGATATAACCTTGCAAGATCACTATCCACCATTACCTGTTTGCCTCTAATGGTATAAATCATATTCTGTATTTCTCTATTATCAACAATAACGTGATTTTTATCTTCTGCCATAAATACCTCCCATCTTTTTCCTTGAACCAGTCACAATTTGTGACCTCAAGCTTGTTCTTTTAATTTGAGGTTTCATTTTGTCATCTCAAAATTCATTTATTTCTCTTTCTCTATAATCGAAACCATATCTCCAAAATCTACATTGAGTTTCATACCTATACGATACAAAACATCCATACTTACAAACTCTCCTCTTCCCATTTTAGATACGGTTGCAGGAGATAAATTGCAGACTTGTGCCAGTTCTTTTTTATTCATATTCTTATCTATCAGAATCTTCCACAATCCATTATAACTGACTTTCATATATTCACCTCCTATTTATAAGTTTATGAAGTTATTTTATGAATATTATAGCATTCTCTATAAAATATCTCCAAAACGAAATATCTATCAAGGTAATTTCCTTTCTTAGACAAACAAAAACCGTAACTTTTCGCTACGGTTTCATTAGTTTATCTATTCCTTTATTAACATATGGGAAAACTTTCAAAGGAAAGCGCTCTTATTCCCACTCAATCGTGCTCGGCGGTTTGGATGTGATATCGTAGACCACTCTGTTCACGCCTTTGACTTCATTGCAGATTCTTCTGCTCATTTCGTCAAGGACTTCCCAGGGGAAACGGAAGTAATCGGCAGTCATACCGTCGGAACTTGTAACGGCTCTAATGCCTACGGTGTAATCGTACGTTCTTTCATCACCCATGACGCCTACGCTGCGGATTGCGGCAGGAAGTATGGCAAAGGACTGCCAGATTTTGTTGTAGAGTCCTCTTTCTTTGATGACTTCTCTGACGATGGCATCTGCTTTGCGGAGAATCTCCAATCTTTCAGGAGTAATTTCACCGATGATACGGATTGCCAGTCCCGGACCAGGGAAAGGCTGACGGTTGATAACGTCTTCGGGGAGTCCCAGTTCACGTCCCAGCTGGCGGACTTCGTCTTTGAAAAGTTCGCGGAGCGGTTCGATAAGCTCAAATTTCATATCTTTCGGGAGACCGCCTACATTGTGGTGGGATTTGATGGTTGCCGCTGTGGCGGTGCCGCTTTCCACCACATCGGGATAAAGCGTGCCCTGGACAAGGAATTTCACGTCTTCCAACTTGTTGGCTTCTTCCTGGAAGGTATGAATAAATTCAGCGCCGATGGTCTTACGTTTCTTTTCCGGTTCTGTCACACCTTTCAGAAGAGAAAGGAAATGCTGAGACGCATCTTTATGAATCAGTTTGATCTTGAATTTGTTCGTAAATGTATCTACCACCTGTTCCGCTTCGCCCTGCCGGAGGAATCCGTGATCTACAAATACGCAGGTCAGTTTGTCCCCAACCGCTTTATGGACAAGGACAGCGGCAACAGAAGAGTCCACACCGCCGGAAAGAGCGCAGAGGACATTATGATCGCCCACCTGCTGCCGGATATTGGCAACAGCGATGTCGATATAATTTTCCATAGACCAGCCGCCTTCACATTCGCAAATATGGAAAAGGAAATTCTTCAGCATCTGTGTGCCTTCAGCGGTATGGACCACTTCCGGATGGAACTGGACGGCATAGAAACGCCTTGCCTCATCAGCCATCGCCGCGGTAGGCGTCAATTCCGTATGTCCGATCAGGCCGAACCCGGCAGGCATATCGGTAACCGCATCGCCGTGGCTCATCCATACGGCAGTCTTTTCTGAAATGTTTTCAAAAAGCGGACAGCTTCCGTTCTTGGAAAATTCCGTATGGCCGTATTCATGTTTTTCCGGACTCGCAACCGTGCCGCCAAGGTCTTTTGCCATAAGCTGCATACCGTAGCAGATTCCCAGAATCGGTACGCCTGCCTTGAATACGCCTTCATCCAGCTGCGGGGCATTTTCCATATTTACACTGGCAGGGCCGCCGGAAAAGATAATGCCTTTCGGGTTGTGGGAAAGGATTTCTTCCGCCGGCTTATTATACGGCAGAATTTCACAATATACACCGCATTCGCGTACTCTTCTGGCAATCAGCTGCGCATACTGCCCGCCAAAGTCGATGATGATAACAGTCTCCTGGTGTTTCATTCCATTCCTCCTGTCGGAATTGATTCAAAATCTATGTGGCAAATTCCAAATTATTCGCCATATTATACCATAAAAAGCGCTTTCCTTTACAGTATTTCCCGTAAAAAGGAAGGAAGATTCCCGCCATCAAAAAAGCCGTCATACCCATTTCGTGTATACGGCTTTCATTTTTATTCAGCCTCCAGGAGAGGAAGTTCTTCAAGAAATACGATATCGTCACGCTTCGCTGCATCGCCTTCGGCAAGAATGGCAGCCTGGCAGCAGACTTGGGCGCCCGCTTTTTCCGCCAGTTCTTTCAAGGCTTTCATAGATCCGCCGGTACTGATGACATCGTCCACAAGGAGGACTTTCTTCCCGCGGATCAGCGCCACATCAGAGGCAGACAGGTACAGCTTCTGTTTTCCCATCGTAGTAATAGACTCGTCTTCTACACAGATAGGATCATCCATATACGCCTTGACCGACTTTCTCGCCACCAGGTACGTCTTCTGCCCCAGATTTCTTGCCAGTTCGGCAGCAAGAGGAATCCCCTTCGTCTCCGCGGTCATGACGTATTCGCAATCTTTCGGCACTTTCGCCGCCAAATCGCGGGCCGTGTTTTCCACAATTTCCACATCACCCAAAATGACAAATCCCGCAATCGCTACCTTGTCTGAAATATTCAGTACGGGAAGATGTCTCGTGCAGCCTGATACATGAAGTTCATAATATCTCTTAGCCATGGTACGCCTTTCGAAAAAAATACATCCTCCGCGCAGCCGTCAAATTTTGCGGGGAGGATTTATGCTTCCGGAAAATACTCCGTAGTGATTATACTATTTTCATCAGAAAAGAGCCAACTTTTACAGGGACTTTATGTCACATCACTTTTTGAAATGATTTCCACCACCGGATGGGAGACGATGGAAATTTCGACCTGCTCGGTGATTTCCCCCTCTTCATTCTTCTGTGCATCTTCTTCCCTCTGTACGTTTCCTTTGACTTTCACTGCCGTCAGTTCTGTTTTTTTCTTTTCAAGGGGGACGGTCATCGGCGATTCGGCAGACGTTTCTTCCTTTCTCGATTCGTTTTTCTTTGCATCTGCCGCTGTCTCTTCCATCTCTGCCTTTACCGGCATTTCTATCGATGCGTTCTTTTTTACAGGATTTACTGCAGGTATCATGTCAGGTGATTTTATTTCCACCACTTTATCAGGCTCGGCTCGTTCCAGTTCCGGCATTTCCATGTTCGGCAATTTCACACTTTTCACGGATTTATTATTTTCCTGATTCTTTTCTTCCGTTTCCCTTTGCAGCTTTTCATATTCTTCCTGCCGCGCCGTTTCCGCCGCCTTTATTTTTCTCTCCCAGAGTGCCGTAATTTGTCCCATGTACTTATCACGGCACTCTTCTTTTCCCATTTCTTCCCGAATCAGACGCACCGCTTCACTTTCCACCCGCGCAGCTCCTTCATTCACAGCATGCCAGCCGTCTTCCATGGCAATCCATGCGCCGCCGTCTTCCGTCATGCGGAAATGAGCGGTAGATACGGTCGGCACTCCTTTCTCCAACTTGAAGAAATTCACTTTTACAGCCAAGCCGTTTTTAAATAAATCTTCCACACTGATAGAGGTAAGATCCATAAACACGCCTGTATTCCCATCATTATCCATACCGCCGGTATTCAAAATCATCGGAATATTCGTATCTCCATGCAGATAAATCTCTTCCGCCGCCATGCTGCCGGACCACATCAAAAGTGCCATTAGTCCCAAAACAGCTGTCCTTACTTTTCTTCTTTTCATAGCCGCTCTCCGAAAATACAAATCCATTGCATGTTTTTCGTCTTGTGTTTATTTTAACAAATCTACAAGAATGAAAACAACTTTTCTATTTTTTAGTCTTTGAATTATCAAGTCAATAAAAAAGAGTCCTCCTCAAAAGAAAGACTCTCCTCGCCCCATCACACGCCAAGTTCGTCAAGCAGCTCCTCCGTCGCCTCCAGGGCTTCCCTTATTTCTCCACGCAGATCCGCTTCATCAGTAAGAAAACGGACTTCGGAAAGCACGCTGATAAGGTGTGCCACCTGCGTTGTTCTGCCTATAATAATCTTCTGCGACTCCGAATAATTCTTCCAGTCATTCCCGCTCTCACTTCGGATATCGCGGATATCCTTGATTCCGTCTGTCAGATAATCTGACAAATCAAGAAGGGCATCCTGTGCCTGGCGGGCTTCTCTTCTTACATCCTGCATACGGCAGCACAGCTTCTTTACCTGCTGCTGGAATTTCTGCAGCCGCCCGCTCATTTCTTTCAATGCATCCACATCACCTTCACTTTCAGAAGGAAGCACATCCAGTTCCGGAACCACAGCATACTGGTCTATGACGCCCGCACCAAAACCGATGGCATCCATACCGCCGGACAGATTCATCAGTCCCATCGCTTTGGATGACAGCGCTTCCAGTTCCCTCCAGTTTCTCCGTTCCTTATTAAAATGCTCCAATCCGGTCAGTGTGTCGCAGTCATGAAAATCAATATTTTTAATTTCAGAAAATTCTTTGGTAAATTTTTTCATATCCCCTGCCATGAGAGTGATACGGACACGGTCCAGTTCTCCCAATTCATCTTCCGCACGTACTTTTGCACGGTATATCCTTTTTGCCGCCCGCTTTTTCGCACGCTCAATCTCTTCATTAATGCTTTGCGGATGTCCGCCTTTACCGCTGATCGTATTGGAAATCATGCGCAGTATAAATGCAATAGACATATTGCCTCCCTGTTTATAAAAACAACTACATGCATAAAGTATAGCATACTTATAGAAAAGAATTTATGCAAAACTGTATTTCCCCATAATAAAACTGACCTCCTCAAATCAGTTTTTATCTAACTTTTGGTGGTCAGTTCGTCAGGCAATCTTAATTATCATGCATCACGTTTCAGGAGTTCATCCTGTGCTTTTTTTATCGCGCTGCGGCTCTGTTTATCCACATGTCCCGCGCCATCCATCAGATTCCGGAAAAGAAGCGTAATAAGCTGGGCTACCTGTATCGCTCTTCCGATCTGCATCTTCTGCGCCAAAGTATAAAGTTTCCAGTCACCGCCGGACTGCATCTGAATCCGCTCCAAGCTGTCCACGCCATCAGCAAAGTAATCAGCGAGATCATTCAGAGCGTCCCCTCTTTCACGGGCACACTCGGTAATATCCAGCAGGCGGGAACAAACTTCACGGACCGAATCCTGAAAAGCATGCAGCTTTTTTATCATCTGCAGGCAATATTCCTTATCACCCGCATTGAACTTCCTATTATCAATTTCAATGGGTGCCACATCCGTATATGTTTCTAACACGCCGAATCCGAGAGACATGGGCGTGTACGCCGTAGAGCTGACCGCCGACATATGCTCAATCTTCTTGGCCATTTCCATGACTTCATGAATCCGGTTTCCATCTTCCAGAAAATCTTCAATGCCAATCAGCCCCCGGCAGTCCTCCAGGTTCAAATTGCGGATTTTACCGAGAGACTTGGTAAAACGCCTCATATTGTCATTGGCCGCCGCCACTTTTGCCTTATCCATCTCCCCAAGCTCATACTGCGCCCGTTCCCGAAGCCGGGCAACACGTCTCCTTGATCGGCGTACTGCTTTCTGCAATTCTCCGTTCATATCAGGAATTACGCCATACTTTTCCGCATCGCCTTTTGCCACAGCTTCCAGAATCTGAAATATATACGTGATGGTCATCTGACATCTCCCTCTGCCGTTCTCTGGCAACGATTATTTTTAATATTATACCATGTTTTAAAGGACAAAACCGTCCGCTTATCTATGATTTCGGGCAAAATCCATAATAAAATTTATATATAATATCTTACTTGAGAAGTTTATACACCTCTTTGGAATACCTTTTATTTCAGCGCCATAAATAATTCGTCTCCTGCCTATATTCATCATGTAGTTGAGTTCCTGTTTTTCTTTTTGTCGAAAATTTCGGAGCGTGTGTTGGATGCATTTGCTGTGTCGTAGCTGATTTCTTTATTTGCTTTTTCTTTTGTGGCAGTGATAATGCTGTCTGCTATGGCTGCGTTTAAACTGAAATCCAAAATACAAATACATTAATATATTTGTATATGAAATATACTTCCACTAATATCGTCATAACTGAAAGGAAAATTGTTTGTCGTTGAATTTTAATAACATCATTTTTATTGTCACTTGTAAACTCCGAAAATAATACATAAAGGTAATATCTTACAGCAATAAAAACCGCCCATAATATGAAAATTGCTCCCCCTATTTTCCTTTTTGTATCATATATAGCAGTTTCACCCATAAGGCTCAGAATATTAGTACCATATGACAATACAAAAATTAAGCCAAAAAAAGCTAATAATAGCCACATACAAATAAACACTCCATATTTCCCTATATTCTGAGTGATTTTTTCCTTATGCCTATGTATATCCTCCCACACGAAACACACCATAGTAATAAAAGTTAGGATTACTACTACTATTCCGAAATAAAAGGAGATATCTACAACTTTCATTTTGCCCTCTCCTATTCTTTTGCCAAGATCTGAATCAGTTCACTATCAAATTGTTCCTAATTACAAGTATTTTACTTTGATTCCTGTCCGCACAGCATATAGGGCTTTCAGTTATCTATCTTCCACTTCTCCTATCCTTTTTATAGGAGCAGCTGTGGTTGATGCTTATAAAAATGGTTTTGAATAAAATAGATTACCGTAGATATTCCCCAAATACATATTATATACGTTATAGATGCAGAAATAATCCCATCACTTTTGTATATAACCCTTACAGCATTATCAACAAAATCAAATAAGATAAATAGCAAATTAGTATATGACCTTTGTATATTCACAGGAAAAGCAATAATCAAAAGTCCTGCATAAAATAAAAGAAAGGTTTTAACATACCGTATAGATCCTGATCTAGTGAGCAATAACGGTCCTCTGTTACAAAAATAAATGATAAAAGAGTATAGAGTACTTATTACCCCAAACATAATTAATGCTGCTTTATATGAAAAAACATAGCTTGCAGAAATACAAACGTTGACGGACAGAAAATAAAAGAGAAAAGCAATTCTGAAACATATAATATGGCAAGTTTATGAAAGTGACCATGTATCCTCATTGCTTACACACCTCCACAATCAATTAATTATCTTTCTCCAGATTATTACCTTGTGCTTCAAGGTTATATCAAAAAAAGAAATTCCATCCCTTCTGCCATCATTTATCGATACCACTCAGCAACAGTTTTCCCATGGCCTTTCCGTCTAGTCGGCTCTCTTTATGGAAGCGGCTGTGTCTCTTGCCGTATTGACGGCCGCTCCGCCTAAGGATACGGTAAGGCCGTTCTTCTTGTATTCTATATTTTACAAGGAATCTAAAGCTTCTTTTATGTTATCAGGATTAAATCCATCTTTAATCCATCGCTTAGGATAAAACTGCTGAAAATACCGTCCTTCCTCCCTCTTTCCGAATATCTTTAACTGCTGGAAAATTTCCTGATCTTTTTCATCCATATCATATAAATGATACTTTATACTTAATTCATCCTTATCATATTGTTTTTGTAAATAATCAAGTGTATTTTCAAATCCACCGATTCGCTCCTTTGGGACAGTATCATAATATGCACTATTTATAACTTTATCTATATGTCCCACAAAAGGAAGAACATTAATTTTGCTATATCCTGATACTCCATAGATATATAAATAAGGTGAATAAAAAACATGAGAGAAACACCATGGTTCTACTGCTGTACCTGCCTTTTTATCTTGATAAGTAGACAAGTAAGCCTGATAACGAAAAAATCCATAAGACTCATATCCATCCATATATGTTACATCCGCAGATAACTTCCATCCTCCCCACAACATAAATAAAATAAATACTGCGATTATGACTTCCCCAGTATGATATTTTTTCATAGTTATCTCCCTGACAATAATTCCAATAACTCTACAGTTACATCATAAGTAGTCTTCCACGCAAAAGTATCCCTAACACCTGACTGCTGAACTAAATAAGCATCTTTTACAAATCCTCCATACTCCGCTTCTTTCTTATCATTGTCCCAATTATCCAATATCGTTATTTTCGCATGCAGTTCTAACCCTTCTCTTTTAATTGAAATTATTGCTGCTGCTCTACCTAAAGACAGCCCTCGGTCTACACCTTGGGTATAAAAATTATAGGAATCAACATATGTTGGTATGTCTACAGAACTGTTAAATGTCTCTCCATATGCTTTCAAAATAAGCATTTTGTTCATATTTATATCATTGCGCAACTCTCTATTTATTACAGAATTTTCACCAAATTCTACAACCTTATACCCCTTATTTGTATAATCGATTACGCTTGCTCCATGTGCGTAAAAATCCTGATCCAAATAAGCTCCCAAAAGTTCCCGTGCGAGAGGTGTAATTCCATAAGACACTGCATTTTCATAATACCAATTAAGATTATTTAATGCCTTTTCTCCATCAGAAAGATTAATCGGTTCTGAATTTTTTTTCTTCTAATTGTGCTATATACTCCTTATCAAATTCACCCTTTATTTCTTCATAAGTTTCCTGACGTTTTTCTTTAGAATGCTCATCCAACTCTAGATTCCACTTTGTACCCACTTGAGAAATATAAGCACCTGTGTGTCCGCTCCCTCCTGTCATCTTGGACAGTATTCCTCCAAAGGCGGCGGAGATGTTCTGTACGGTATCGGGATGCTTGTTTATCCAGTCTTTCCCTTTGCTCTTTTCCAGGTATCCTATGGCATATTCGTTGGCTCCCCCTGCTATCAGGCCACTTAGGGCGCTTCCTCCACTCTTGGCGCTCGTGATGGCTCCCAGCATACCATGGAGGGCTACTTTTTCGGCGGATCCGTCTTTCCATCCATTGTGGGAGGCTATCTCATGAATGGCCCGGTTTCCGACTATCCCCAGTTCTTCCAATAGTTGTTTTCTTTCTTCTACTTTTGTTTTATCAAAGATTTCTTTGAGTTTGTTCAGGCTGTCTTCTGTGTTCCTGTTCAGTTTCTCTATGTCCTGTTTCTGGTTTTCTTTGTTGGTAATGGTTATGGTTCCCTATTTATGTAAATTGTATTAAAAGCCCTTATTGTATATCCAATCCCTCTTAATTAAATGAATATTTATTGAATCCCTGTTCTCCCTTGCAGAAACAGTCAAAATAAACTCATCTTTTCTCATATTTATTCCATAAATTTTATTCTTATCATTTCTTACATGTTCATATTCTCTTTCAGTAGCCCATCCTTCTTTCTCTAACGCTTTTTTATATTCATTTATCACATTTTCAGGCTGTGGTTTATTTAACACCTTTACTCCATCAATATAAAACACTAACCATCTTTGGTGCACTCCATAATCGTCTTCAATAGGCGGTATGGGGTTGGGGAGTTGCTTATACATTTCCACCATTTGATCTCTCATCTGTATCCTGTAATCATAAGTCGTATACCAAAGCCCTCCGAAATACAGGACAAACAACAAAAAGGCTGTAACTGCCACAAAACCAATAAAATCATAATAGCTTAAATTCTTCCAGTCTATTTTCTCCATGGTGACACCTCTCATAAATCATTTATATTACAAATATATTTTGCATCAGTATATGTCATAGAAGCAGATGCACCATTAGTTGCGCCCAGTTCTCTAGCACCATATTTCTGATTCATCGAAATCGTAGCTGACCCATACAATCCTATACTAAATCCAAAACTACCTCCCGATATTACCTCACGAAACTTATCTTTATCCCAATCATTTGTATCTATGCTAAATTTTCCGGTCGCTATTGTTCCGCTAAGACCATTTACTATTCCACCGCCTCTGACAAAATAAACGTTGCCTGTCCTATCC
>OGQM01000956.1_pt1 | contig 22304 bp, 24 predicted proteins | sample 1553191 | NCBI WGS metagenome assembly OGQM01 (sample SAMEA2579954, study PRJEB22360) | human gut metagenome | biome: human gut; feature: human-associated habitat; material: faeces | place: Denmark | collected 2008/2010 | reverse complement strand
TTGCGGACATTTAAGAAGATATAAAAAGATAGTCAAAAAGACATATATAATTTTATTTAATCTTTTATGTCATATTTTGAGGATTATACAACGAGTAGAAAAAATGAACTTTATCAAGAATTAGTGGATGGAGATGCAAAAAAAGTAAATCTATTGTTAAATGATATACTATTAAGAAGTATTAGTTGTTTTGATAATCAAGAATCCTTTTATCATGGATTTCTGGTAGGGTTGTTGAATGATTATGAGGTGGTATCCAATAGAGAATCTGGTAATGGTAGATTTGATGTATGTGTTTTACCAGAAAACATCTTAGGAACAATCGTGCTTATTGAGTGTAAACATTCAATAAGTGAAGATAATCTGATTGATGATGCTAAAGAAGGCGCAAGACAAATAATTGAACAAAAGTATCTTGAAGAACATAAATTTAAAAAATATGAAAATGCAGTTGGCTATGGAATATCTTTCTACAAGAAACAGTGTTATGTAGTCAAAGCGTAATATGATTCTAAAATGTAGTTGGAAAGACTGCCATTGTGATTGTAAGAGTAGAGAGTATATGATGTGATACAGCTTCTACTCTTTTTCTATATCAACAAATGGTACTATGATATATTGAAGAAATGAATATATTGGACAATTCTTAAGAGGAGTTGTCTTTTCTTTTGTACTGCATATTGTTCTTGCGTGTCATTAATTGCAGTGGTAAACTGAAGCCAAGAAAAAAGTTAGTTTTATCTAACGCTTTGAGGGTTGATTATGAAATTTTATGAAAGCGGAGATCAAAGTAAACCAGTCATCTTTTTGTTTCCAGGAACTTGTTGCTTATATAGTAGTTTTGATCATGTGTTAGAAGGATTACAAGCATATTTTTATACGGTAGCTGTTTCTTATGATGGCTTTGATCCAAATGAGAATACTCAATTTTATTCGATGGAAGAAGAGTGTGAAAAGATTGAAAAAGAAATTATAGATCATTATGGCGGAAGAATTAAAGCAGCTTATGGCTGTTCACTTGGAGGCAGTTTTGTTTCTTTGTTGATTCAAAGAAAAAGAATTCATATTGATCATGGCATTATTGGGAGTAGTGATATGGATGAGGCTGGAAAGGTGATGGCTACAATTCAGGCATCTATAGTAACGCCTATTATGTATAAAATGGTGCATACAGGAACACTTCCAAAACTTATGGAGAAAAAAATTGCGCATATGGATGATTCGAAGAAGGATTTGGTGAATGGATTTTTAGATATGTTTGGTTTAGGTAGTCCTTGGATTACTAAGAGTAGTATTTATAATCAGTTCTATTCGGATTTAGTGACAAAAGTACAACACAATATGGATGTTTCAAATACAAAAATTCACGTATTCTATGCGACCAAAATGGGTAAAAAATACGAAAAGAGATACTATACATATTTTAAGAATCCAGATATTCATCGATTTAATATGCAGCATGAAGAATTGTTTTGTTGCCATCCTGACAAGTGGATAGAAGAAATAAGGAATGTTGTGGAAGGAATATAGAAAATAGTATTTTGAAGAATGGAAAAAAGGTGAAGTTGGATATGGCGGATAAAATACAAAATGCGTATGAATCATCAAAGAATATTTATGATGATGTTTTGACACAGGGAAATATTTTCAGTAAGTTGTATATTAAATTATTTTGGAATGGTACTAACGATAATGATATAGCACAGAAAGTTTTATCATATATTCCAGATGATTTTTCAGGTAAACTTCTAGATGTTCCAGTCGGAACTGCTGTATTTACCCAATATAAGTGGATAGCTTTAAAAGATGCGCATATTACTTGTCTTGATTACAGTATGGATATGCTTGAACAAGCTAAGAAAAGATTTGATGAGTATGCACATATTAAATGTATTCAGGGGGATGTATCCAATTTAAAAATGAATGATGAATCCTATGATATTGTGGTTTCCATGAATGGATTTCATGCTTTTCCAGATAAGAAAAAGGCATTTCAAGAACCGTGGCGAGTTTTAAAACCAGGTGGTACCTTTATAGGATGTTTCTATATTAGGGGTAAATCTAAAAGAACAGATTGGCTTGTGAATCATATTCTTTCTAAGAAAGGATGGTTCACCCCACCATTTCAAACTGAGGAAGAACTTAGAAATATTCTAAAAGAGATGTACAAACAAATAGATCTTCACATAGATGGATCGATGGTATATTTTTGTTGCACAAAATAATGTATGGATAGAAGGTGAGATTATGGTATTCAAAACAATAGGGAACAAATCAAATCCAGTTATACTTTTTTTTCATGCGATGGGTGTAACTGGAGAAAGCAGTATGCCAGTTGCCAAAAAATTAGCGGATAAATATTATTGTGTTCTACCCACTTCTACAGTATATTGTTCAAATCAAAAGTATCTAGGTAAAAGTGATGAGATACAACAGATTAAACGATTTTTAAGTGATCATGGGATCAAAGAGATTGAACTAGTAGTAGCATCTTCGATTGGTGCAGATCTTGCGATGGTATTTCTAACAGATACAAAAATACCGGTTAAGCATATATTCTTTGATGGTGGTCAATTTGCACAGATTGGTAAGATAACACGTAGAATTATGGCCCCATTTTTATATGTGACCATGAAAAGTTTGTATTGGACAAATGGGAACACATTGAAGAAAATTATGTGGTGTGACGATGATAATATTAAGCCTTATTTTATTGAAGCAGGAAAGAATTTGTCGTATACAAATTTGAGAAAACAGATGGATGATAGTTTAGAAGATAAGCCATTTCCAAAATTATCAGAAGAGCTACAAAAACATACATTCTGGGAATTTGGAAGTAAAGAAGATCATTTTAAATATCGAAATGCTGTGATGCAAGCCTATAAATATGGTAACTTTCCAGTTTTTGAGGGATTGAACCATATGGAGTATCAAATTCGGTATCCAGAAGGATTTGCCAGAATGTTAGAAATGATTATTAAGACAGATCAATTACCTGAGTTGACATTTTGAAAGAAGGGATCAGATAAATGCATTGTTGTAGAGATTAATGTTGACTTGCTTCAAATGATGAAGCTAAGAGAAACACTTTAGTAGATCCTATTTCAAAGTCTCTTATATTTTGAAGAATATAAATATATGCAGGTTCATAATTATTAGAATGTTAAGGATAAGTGAAAAATGATAGATAATTATTTAAAAGAAACGGAGATGCTTGATTATTCCAATGCTGCAATACAAGAACTAATTCAAAAGAAAAAATGGAAAGAATTGGATGAATTTGAAAGAATCAAGGGAATATATAATTTTGTTCGAGACGATATTTTGTTTGGGTACAACGAGGATGATGCGATATGTGCATCAAAAGTTCTATTAGATGGATATGGTCAATGTAATACAAAAGGAACCTTATTTATGGCTCTTTTACGAGCTTGTCAGATTCCATGTAGAATTCATGGTTTCACAATTGATAAAAGACTTCAAAAAGGAGCCATGACAGGTTTAGTGTATTGGAGTGCACCCCAAAATATCTTTCATAGTTGGGTGGAAATATATTTTGAGAATCAGTGGATTGAACTTGAAGGCTTTATTTTGGACAAGGCATATCTTAAGAAATTACAGAATCAATTTCCAAATTGTAAAGGTGCATTTTGTGGATATGGTGTAGCAGTAAAAGATTTTAGAAATCCTACCATTGATTTTAATCGCAATTCTACATATATTCAAAGTGAAGGAATTACACAAGATTTTGGTGTATATGATTGTCCGGATGATTTACTAAAAGAACACCATCAACAAATGTCAAGGCTAAAAGGATTTGCCTATAGATATATAGGAAGACATTTCATGAATCGTAATGTAAAAAAGGTACGTCAAAGATGAAGTCAAAAAGAATAATTGTTGTAGTTGTTAGTAGTATTGTTTTATGTTTATCCTTATTCTTTTTATTTCAAAATGAAACAGATACAAGTACTTCTAATAAAGATTTAACCTTGATTTATGAAGAGAAAGTATCTCCAAATAAGGAATATATTTCTAATAAAAAGGATATTGTGCATTATACAATTAAAATTTATCAAGAGGATAAGAATAAGGTTTATGTTTATGCTGAATCGAATTCTCCTGTTTTTGAAAATACAAATTATTCAGTTGATTATAATCAAAAATTATCTAAAGAAGATATTCAAATTAAATGGATAACACTTTCAGGGAGTACAGAACCTAAAGAGAATGATCAACTAGGTCTTGCGAATGTCAAAATAATAAAAGATGGAAGTGTAGTCAATGAGAAAGTCATTAGTTTTGTAGGTAAAGGTATTAAGGCCATTACGGATGTAATTGGATAAAATAAGGGAGTGTGATTTTGTGAAAAAAATGATATTAGGCATTGTTTGGCAACTTATGGGGTTTCTTGGCTCAATAGCTATTTTGTGCTCAGCAACACTTCATCAATGGGATTATAACGGGATTACTGGAGTTTTAGGTAGTTTGTTGGGATTAGACTTAATAATTCCATTCATTGTTTGTATAACACTATTTATTTGTGGTTTAGTAGTCTGCTTCAAAGTAATAGGGGAAGAGTAAATTTCAATTTATAATGCAATCTAAGAACACTCGTGACTTTAGTCATGAGATGAATTAGATATGCAGATGTTAGATAAATAATTTAAAAATAATAGGGATAATCTTTCAAATCACATTATCACCAAACAAATGTTAGTGGATTGTTTGTACAGTGTGAATAAACGAGCCAAAAACTATCGGGACAAAGAAAGGGAACAAAGAGCGTATTCTAGATGTCATCGGTATGTAGATAATTCAGCATTTATTGAAGGGGCTAGAGAAAAGAAATTAGAGATGTATCGCATGAAAGATATATTGTTGCAAGTTTTGACACCAATTTGTATCCACAAAGAGTTTATTGGCTACAAGACTAAAAGAATCTACAGCTATGAAAATGAGGAGTATAAAAAGTTTAAGAAACAATTCTATTATGAAGGACAATATATGGATGATGATTATTCCATTGTGTACTTTGGAGATGTTGAACTTAAGGATGAGCCGATATATCACTATTACTTGTTCTATGATTTAGATTGTGGACATACGTTTCATACACCTATTAAAAAAGAAGAATTAGACAAATATTCTTTACCCATTATTGAAATTAGTGAGTTAGAAACGACGGGTCACAAAGTCAATGATTTGGTAAGTGTACAATTTGTACGAAAAGTGATTCGATTGATTGAAGAAAATATGTATATATTACAGTAAAAGCGCAGGAGAATTCCTACACTTTCTTTCTTATAATGTATAAACTTTATCGGCTCTATGGGCCACTTCTTTTGAATGCGTGACAATAATAATACATTTTCCTTGTTCTTTTAAATCATCAAAAATATCCATAATTTCATCCCGCGTATCTGGATCTAAATTTCCAGTTGGCTCATCTGCCAAGATAATTTTTGGATCATAGCTCAAAGCTCTTGCGATGGCCACTCTTTGTTGCTGACCCTCCCCCGAAAGTTTTAAGATACGACGATGAATCTGGTCTTGATCTAAACCTACTTTTTCCAATAATTCAATAGCTCTTACTTCTTTATCGTTTTGATGCACATTCGCAATATCCATTGATAGAGTAACATTTTTAAATGCCGTTAACTTATTTAATAAGTACTGACTACTCCTCACCGCAAGCAGTGCGGGTTCTTAACTGACAACATTATGCAGCAATCGTACATTAAGTATTATACAAAAAGTTTACAGTTTTTAATAATGATTTGTGCTATAATATTAAATCGAAAATATAACCGAGGTATAAGAAAGTGAAGAAAAAGACTATAGTTCCGTTGATTGTATTTCTTGTAGGAATATGTCTATTGAGTGTATTTACATATAATACAAATGTTCAAATTCAAAAAGATAGGCGTACGATCGCAAAATTAAATGCTGTGACATATGGTCAGCGTATAGAAAATGATATTGAAAATGGAATTGAAATAACAGATACTTTAAAACAATTATTAATAAATGGAAATGGTCAAATCATAAATTTTTCCAAAGTAGCCGAAAATCTAATGTCTTATTCTATACAAAGTGTGCAATTAGCACCGAATGGAGTGGTAACAGAAATTTATCCTGAAGAAGGAAATGAAACGGGTAAAATTGATTTATTAAAGGATTCAAATCGAGGTGAAATTTCGAATTACGCAAAAGATCATAATATAACCATTACCCAAGGTCCTATTGAATTGAAACAAGGAGGTTCTGGGCTTGTTGTTCGTAATCCTATTTATCTAAAAGATGAAAATGGACAAGAATATTTTTGGGGATTTACGATTGCGATTTTGCGTGTTCCTGAAGTTTTTGAGGATTCGACAAACGCTTTATCTAAATTTAAATATAATTATCGACTTTCAAGAGAAGCGTCTGTTTTAGATAAGAAACATGTAGTTGTTGATGCAAATTGCGATAAAATGATTCGACCGGTCACTTATGATTTGACTGTCGGAAAAGAAAAATGGAAACTTCAAATCATGCCTAGAGCTGGATGGAGCAACTCTAAAACTTTATATTTAATTTTCTTTGGAGGACTATCCTTAGTTCTTCTACTAACTGGACTTACAACACTCTTATTACTACTGGATGAAAGAAGAGTTGAATTAAAAGAACTAGCCCATAAAGATGGACTGACTAAGCTTTATAATCGATATGGATTTGATGAAATGGCAGAAAAGATGATTTCAAAAAATCCAAAAGAACATTGCGTGGCCGTATTATTAGATGTAGATGATTTCAAGTTAATAAATGACATGTATGGACATGCCTATGGGGATAAAGCTTTAATAAGCCTAGCTGAAAATATGCAAAAATTTTTTCCATCTTCTGCATTGCTTGGTAGAAATGGAGGGGACGAATTCTGTATTCTTTTACCAAATTGTACAATGGAAGAAATGAAAGAATCTTTGATTGAATTCACAAAAACGCCAAAAACATTTTCGTGTAAAGGGCAAACATATTCTTTTTGTATCTCACTTGGTTATGCCGAATATCCAAATAATGCGATTGAAAGGTCTCAACTCATGCGTTGTGCCGACACAGCTCTTTATGAAGTAAAACTTCATGGTAAAAATGGATGCAAGGCTTATCAGGAAGGTTTTCAATCTGGTGTTCGTAAACAACTAGGATTTGTGTTAAATGATATTTCTGAAAATTTACCTGGCGCTTTTATTATTTATCGAGCGGATAAAGAGGATGATGAAATTTTTTACGCAAATAAAGAATTTTTAGATATGGCTGGATATGAAAATCTAGATGCGTTCTTTAATGGTACAAAGAAAAGTTTCCGAAATTTAATTCGTGAAGACCAACAAAAAGTGGTAGAAACTAGTATTTGGAATCAAATTGAAAGTGGAAGTAAGAATGACTATATTCATTATCAATTAAGAAGACAAGATGGAACCTATATTCCTGTACTTGATCAAGGAAGAATTGTGGAAAGCGAACGTTTTGGTCGAGTTTTCTATGTTTTATTTATGGATTGGCAAGCTATGCAGTCGCATTATAGTGAAAAGTTTAACGCAAAAGATGTATGATAATTTTTGTCACACACCTTTTTTCGTTTTATAATGAAACCATGAAAAATAAATATGTAGTTTATCGAATACTAATTAGTTTTGTGTTGGTTTCTGTTTTAACGAATATGGCATGTTTGTTTATTCGTAACAGCGTAATTCAACAAGAAAAATTAAAGGCAGAATATACAGTAAATTCAACAATCAATCGTGTTGAAATAAAGCTTGAGTCGTATATTGAAAAAGTAGGCTTTTTAAAGAAGACAATTGAGGCTGGAATTGATTTAGACGATGCTTACTTTGAATCTGTGGCATCTAGACTATATGGAGATGATCCGGCTGTTAAGACAATTGAACTTGCGCCAAAAGGAATTATTCAAAATGCATATCCATTTAAAGAAAATCAAAAAGCTATTGGCATGAATATGTTGGCAGAACATGAACGTAAAGAGGCTGCTACTTTGGCAAAAGATACAAGGAAATATACATTGGAAGGTCCTTATGATTTAAAACAAGGTGGAAAAGGAGCTTTATTATACGATCCCATCTATGTGAATGAAAAGTTCTGGGGATTTTCCATTTTAGTCATTGATTGGGATGCATTTTTAGATGAAATTCACTTAAGTGATTTGAAAAAAGCATCTTATGATTTTGTCATTTGGAAAACGGATCGTGTCACAAAGAAAAAGATTATTATTTCTCAAAGTTCAAAAAATATAGATTCAAATACATTGTTGATTAAATGTAAGCTTCCCAACAATAAATGGAATTTTGAAATTGTGCCAAAACAAGGTTGGATCAATACATATGTAATGAGAAGCTTAGTTGTTGCTAGTATTTTGATTGATTTTCTAGTAACGGCAGCCATTGCTCAATTTGAAATTCGCCATCGAAAAGATTTAGAGTATGCCAGTCAAATTGAATGGCAGGCAAAAAAAGCACAAGAAGCAAGTGCTGCCAAATCTCGTTTCTTATTTAGTATGTCACACGACATTCGTACACCTATGAACGCAATCATGGGATATACGGAATTGATGGAAAAGAATATTGGAAATGCAGAAAAAGAAAAAGATTATCTAGCCAAGATTCACTCTTCTAGTAAATTTCTTTTAGATTTAATTAACTCCATTTTAGAAATGGCTCGTATTGAAAGTGGAAAAGAAACATTGAATATAAAGGCATGTAATATATTTGATGTGTTAGATTCTTTGAATTCAGTCTTTGAAAAACAAGCTGAACAAAAAGGTTTAACCTATCAGTGCAACACAAAGATTGAACATCCATATGTGTATTGTGATCAAATTAAGTTTGAAGAGATATTGTTGAACGTGATTGGAAACTCCGTGAAATATACTAAAAATGGAAATATTTCGATTCATGTTGAAGAAGTAGAAACTGGTAGTTTCCAATATATAATTCAAGATACAGGTATTGGAATGAGCGAAGCGTATCTTCCACATGCCTTTGAAGACTTTTCTAGAGAAAAATCAGGTACGCAAACGAGCATAAAAGGTACAGGGCTTGGCTTATCGATTGTAAAATCTTTGGTTGAATTGATGCATGGTACAATTGAGATTTCAAGTCAAGTCAATCAAGGGACAACAACTCGAATGAAATTTCATTTTGAAATTGCCAAAGAAAGTGAGTTAGAAAAAAATCAAGAAACGAATATTATAGACCTTAAAGGAAAACACATTTTACTAGCTGAAGACAATGATTTAAATGCAGAAATTGCGATGACACTTTTATTTGACTATGGATTTATTGTAGATCACGTAAGTGATGGAATTGCTTGTGTAAAACAAGTCAAAGAAAAAGAATACGATGTAGTTTTAATGGATATTCAAATGCCAAATATGGATGGCTATCAAGCAACACAAAAGATTCGTGAATTTAGTGATATTCCAATTGTGGCGATGACGGCCAATGCCTTTGAAGAGGATAAACAAAAAGCGTTATCCATTGGAATGAACGGACATATTGCAAAGCCAATCGATATGGATAAAGTTATTTCAACCTTATCAAAAGTATTAACATTTAAGTGTCCCGTTTGCGGAAAATATACATTTCAATCCGGACCAGGAAGCTATGAAATCTGTCCAGTATGTGGATGGGAAGATGATAAAGCACAATATAAAGATCCAAATTTAAAAGGTGGAGCCAATAAACTAAGTTTGAAGGAGTATAAAGAACGATATGAAAAGAATCATGAATAAATATTTGCTCTTATTTTTTTGTATATTCTCACTTGTACTTCCAACAGGATGTGAAATTAAGGAACAAAAACAAGTAGTCGTAGACTATCAAGAATACCATTTTCGTAATGAAGATTTGTTAGAGTCTCACTATGAAAAACATGGAAAAGAAATGGGATTTTCATCATCAAAAGAATACGAAATGAGTGCCAGTGATGTAGTCAATAATCCAGAGTCCTTACATAAAACAGAAAAAGAAGATGGAGATGATGTATACTACAAAGAAAATACCAATGAATTTGTGGTCGTATCTACCGATGGATATATTCGTACTTATTTCAATCCGGATTCTGGTAAGAAATATTTTGATAGGCAATGATGAAAAAAAGACCGAATGTCAGATTAAAACCTGAATATTCGGTCTTTCTTGTCATTAAGCTAAAACCTTTTCTGGTTGTTTATAAATATTTCTATTTAAAATACGAACCAAAACAGGAATGACAATCAATTGAAGGATGATACCTGGAAGACAAGTAATAAAGCTAGCCATCATAAATACAGATAATGTATATCCTTGTGTACTAAGAATACATGTATTGACAAAACCATTCATAATTCTTCCTGCAAGCATGGCAATAATTAAGCTTGCATATAGTTTAGTCATTTCATTCTTCATTGAAATATATTGTGTACATAAACCAGCTACTAAACCATATACCGCAAGTTCAATCATCATTTGTGGCAACATCATTGCAGGAGGCATACCTGTTGTCACACTTGAAAGAAATGGTGTAATAATTCCACATGCTAAACCATATGGCCATCCACAAAATAATCCACAAATCAATACAGGAATGTGCATTGGTAAAAATATGCTTCCAGCATTTGGGATCACATGAAATGCCATTGGAAGTAATACACCTAAAGCGATGCATAAAGCGCAAGATACTAGTTTTTTGGTGATACTATTCATCGTTAAATACCTCTTCTTCTAAAAAATACTTGGTAAGGATATATGGACATATCAAGATTTAACATTGTATATATTGTTTTAAATAATCGATATCTAAAATTAATATTTTTTGATTTACAATCTTAATGACGCCTTCCTTTTTTAGCTCACAAAGAATTCGACTCACACTGTTTCGAGTGGAAATTCCACAAAATCCTGCGATATCATCATTTGTGATTTGAAAATCAATAAGCATACCTGCCTCTACTTTTCGACCAAATAAATGGATTAATTGATATAAGAAGGAGCATATTGCACCTGTTTTTCCATTCATCATCATAATTTGTTGGCGAAAAATAGCTTCCGTTAATTTTTCTCGATAATATGCGTTTATATAATCTTGTAGTTTTTGATTTTGATTTACATAACTCCAAAATAATACTCAAGGAATTCTATAGAATGTGGCCACATCACTTTCAACACGAACATTAAATGGAGCAGATGTATATTGACTTACTTCATCTTTTAATAAAGAAATAATATCAGGTGTATTGATATAAGAAATGTTGAATTCACGACCATCATGCAGGATGATACTTGTCTTAATTACCCCTTCTTTTAACACATAGGTATCTTGTTGTTCAAGTCCATAATATGCTAAATAGGTGTGTCTTTTTTTCTGTATAATAGGCACATTTTTCTCTTTTAAAAAATTTAATAAGTATTCATTGTCCATATTCGCTCTCCTTTACCAGTTTTGGATTATAACAATACTCTAAATTTTGTGAAACAACAAATGTTAATATTAATTGAGGTTTCGCAATTATTTAATTCGGATTATATTAATTCGGGAAAAAAGGAGAGATAAAAATGTTTGAAATGAATGTACCTTATGATAAAGGTCAAATGAAAATCAAATTAGAAGATAAAAACTTAGCTGGTGTTTTAGAGGGAAGACAAAGCGATTATAAAACTACACTTTCAGAAAATGAAATTGTTGAACAATCATTGGACAATCCAATTGGTTCAAAAAGCTTAGAAGAACTTGCCAAAGGCAAGAAAAATATTGTCATTATCAGCTCAGACCATACGCGTCCTGTACCTTCAAAAATTATTACACCCATTCTTTTAAGAAGAATTCGTAGTGTATCACCCGATGCACGTATTCGTATTTTAGTAGCGACAGGATTTCATAGAGAAAGTACTCATGAAGAGCTTGTAGCTAAATATGGTGAAGAAATTGTAAAAAATGAAGAAATTGTTATGCACGTATCAACAGATGATTCTTCCATGGTAAAAATTGGACAATTACCAAGTGGAGGCGACTGCATTATCAACAAAGTTGCAGCTGAAGCTGATTTATTAATTTCTGAAGGCTTTATTGAAGCCCACTTCTTTGCAGGATTCTCAGGAGGAAGAAAATCAGTGTTGCCAGGTATTGCTTCTTATAAAACAATTATGGCAAATCATAGTGGTGAATTTATCAATGATAAAAAATCACGTCCAGGAAATTTGCAGCACAATTTAATCCATGAAGATATGGTTTATGCTGCAAGAACGGCAAAATTAGCCTTTATTGTCAATGTCGTATTGAATGGAAATCATGAAATTATTGGCTCTTTTGCCGGAGATATGGAAAAGGCACATGAAAAAGGTTGTGATTTTGTTCGCTCTTTGGCAAGTGTAAATAAAGTAGCTTGTGATATCGCAATCAGTACAAATGGTGGTTATCCTTTAGATCAAAATATTTATCAAGCCATTAAAGGTATGACAGCAGCTGAAGCTACATTAAATCCTGATGGCATTATCATCATGATTGCAGGTTGTCGTGATGGACATGGTGGAATTGGATTCTACCACAATATTGCGGATGTAAAAGATCCAGAAGAATTTGAACAAAAAGCGATTCATACACCTCGCTTAGAAACCGTTCCAGATCAATGGACATCACAAATCTTTGCACGTATTCTAGCTCATCATAAAGTTATTTTGGTTTCCGATTTAGTAGATCCTCAACTTGTGAAAGATATGCATATGGATTTAGCTACAACTGTAGATGAAGCTTTAGAAAAAGCATTTGAAATAAAAGGAAAAGATGCCAAAGTTGCCGTCATTCCTGATGGTTTGGGTGTCGTTGTAAATATGTAAAGAAGGGAATTTGAATTTATGTTACACAATTTAATTGCGGAATTTTTATCAACAGGACTTATGATCTTATTTGGTGTGGGAGTACATTGTGATGAAGTTTTGACAAACACAAAATATCACGGAAGCGGACACATCTTTGCGATCACAACATGGGCATTTGGCATTAGTGTAGCCCTATATATCTTTGGTGGCGTTTGTATGAATCCTGCCATGGTACTTGCACAATGTGTTTTAGGCATGCTTCCATGGACATGCTTTATTCCATACGTTATTGCCGAATTTTTAGGCGCACTTGTAGGAGCTTTGATTTGTTATGTGATGTATAAAGATCATTTTACAGAAAGCGAAGGAAATGTGAACCCAATCGCCATTCGTAATATTTTCTCTACCAATCCAAACTGCAGAAATTTGCCAAGAAACTTCTTTGTCGAAACACTCGCAACAACAGTTTTCTTGAGTGCTATTTTAGCGGTTGCTACAAAATATGAAACACAATTACCAATTGGCGTTGGACTTATTGTATGGGCTGTTGGTATGGGTCTAGGAGGAACAACTGGATTTGCGATGAATCAAGCTCGTGATTTAGGACCTCGTTTGGCCTTCCAATTATTACCTATTAAAAATAAAGCCAATAATGATTGGCAATATGGACTATTAGTTCCAGGAATTGCTCCTTTTGTAGGTGCATTACTTGCGGCTTTATTCTGCCATTTATTTTTAGGTATTTAATATTAGAAAAAGACAGATATTCAAAATCAGACTGAATATCTGTCTTCTTTTATATTTTCTTTTGAGTTTTTAAATCATAAAGTGCAATACCTAAACAGAAGATTTCAGAGACGGTACAACTAATCCATATGCCATTTTCCTTAAATAATGTTGTACAAACAAATAGAGATAATAAGACAAATAGAATACCACGAGAAATCGAAAGCACAAAGGCTCTTCTAGGCTCTTCTAAAGCGACCATGTAGCCGCTAGTGATGACGACATGTCCCATAATTAGAAAGACAAAGCTAAATTGGCGTAGGGCTGTAATGGTATTAAAGTAATTTTCTGTATTTACTGGAATAAAGGCAACGGTGATATTTGGTGCAAATACTTCTACAATTAAGAATAATAAAATTCCAGCACAAGATACTAAAACACGTGCATATTTATGGAAAGTTGAAACGGCTTTTTTATCGCTTCGACCATAGTAGTAGCTAACCAAAGGCTGCGTTCCTTGACTCGTTCCAACCATCACCATCAATACTAAGTTATAGATATACATTAAGACGGTAAAAGTAACAAGTCCATTAGTACCAAGGAGTTGATTGATACGATAGTTAAATACTGTAATCATAATGCCTGGAGAAATTTCAGAAATACAATCGGGAAGTCCTAATGAAAGAATTCTAGAATATTCATGCCAAGGATAGTTTGCCTTCACAAAATGGAAATGCGATTTGTGGCTAAACGCAAAATGATAAAAGAAGAAGCAGAAAGTTACAAGTTGAGATAAACCTGTAGCTAATGCAGCACCACTAATTCCCATATTGAAAGCTCCCATAAATAATGGGTCAAGAACAAGGTTGGTTCCAGCTCCTAGACAAATACCTATAATGGATTTTTGAGGAAAGCCATCGGCCTTTAAGAGAACTTCAAAACAATAAGAGACTATATAGAAGAATGAGAAGCAGGACAATATTTTGATGTAGGTATCTGTATAGTTAAAAACATCTTCATTGGCACCTAAAAATTCTGTAATATGATGTGAATTTATAAAAGATAAAACCGCAATGCATAGGGCCACACAAGAAATCGTAATGGTATTCATTGAGAATACTTCATGCATTTTTCTTTCTTCATTCGCACCACGATAGATCGACATGACAGTACTTGATCCAATCGCAAATAAGACTCCAATGGAGAAGATGGTTGTGATATAAGGACTTGCCACGTTTATGGAAGCTAATGCCGTATCGCCTTCAAAGTGGGCAACAAATATACCGTCTACTAAAGTATATAGATTAAAGATAACCATCGAACATATGGATGGTATGACAAACTTAAGATATTGTTTCAACATAAAAATCACCAATTACAGTGTAAACCTTGGTATAATACTAAGGTCAAGGGTGGCAATATGAAAAAGTATTATAAAATCAATGAAATCGCAAAATTATACAATATTAAATCGGATTCTTTACGTTATTATGAAGAAGTAGGATTAATTTGTCCTATGCGTTCAAAATCAAATTATCGTTTATATACACTGAATGATATTTATATTTTAAATATTATTCGTGACTGTTTAAAACTTGGATATGATACATCACAAATCAAGGAATATTTAGACAACCGAAGCGTAAATAATACGATTGTGTTTTTAAAAGAAGAAGAGAAGTTGATTCAAAGGCAGATTCAAGAATTACAATCCACTTTGTTTTCCATTCAAACACGAATTGAAGATTTAGATCGTACGCAGTATATGGAATTTGGTACATGTAAGATTGAAGTATATCCCAAAAGATATTGTCGGTACTTAAAAGAAAAAATTGATCAAGATGAAAAGATTGACTTTTTATTAACGAAACTGAGTGAATCGATGGAAGAAGATATTTCTGTATTAGGAAATATGGATTCAGGCAGTGTTGTAGAATATAAAAATAATGAGTACGTGTATACAAGTGTATTTATTTTAACTCAAGAAGATAAACACGATTTCATTCTAGATGAAGGCTTATATTGTACATATACGTACTCAGGCCAGTATGATCGTACAAACCAGCTCTTTTATAAAATGAAAGATTGGATTCAAGAACACAATTATAAAATTGAAGGACCATTCTTAGAATTTTTATTGATTGATATTCATGAAACAAAAAAAGTGGAGGAGTATATTACTTCCATCCACGTTAAGGTTAAACCAAGATGATAAATCCAGATTCAATAGGCTTATATTCTTCAACATCCATTGAATCATAGTATAAATCTCCATTTGAATCCAATACTAGAATTCGATGATTCTCACAAATCGTTGGTAAGACTTCTAAAGTGTTGTTGATTTTATAAACTTTATTTTCTTTTTCAAACAATTGAGAATTATATGGTTCTATATCATCTTCACAAATATAGGTGTAGCTAGCACAATATAATTTACCATCTTCAAAGTAAGGCTCAATACGATCTCTAGAACCGTTACAAGGCGTATTTAAATAGCTTTGGGCATGTGTATCATCGATTGCTTCAATTGGAAATTCAGATACGACTGGTTCAGATTTATTGCCATGTACAATCAATGACATTGTATCCTCAGTCATATTGAATTCTACACTGCACAACATTTGGTTTGTGACAATATCATAATAAGTTGTATCACACACAATATATTTCTTGTTTAATCTGGATTTCCAGACTGAGTTTAGCTCTTGTTTTTTTGCTTTTTGTGCAAACGCAACCGTACGATTTCGAATTGTCTTTAAAAGATAATCCCCTTCAAAGAAGATTTGATTTCCTTTTTCATTGGTCCATTTGCCATTGGAATAATTTAATAAATCACTCATGAGCCAGCCTTTTTCTGTTTTGTCTTGCACAACCATACTTGATTTGATGGTTGTGATTTTTTGTAAGCCAAAGGCATGGGCATACATACCCGAATAATCTGGATATGTATTTGGTTCTAAATACGTATTGAATAGGCGCATTAAAGTTGTCGGAACTTCTAATCCACAATCATGTGTTTCGCTTAATGTTAGTACGGAATTGTATTTAGGAACAATGATCAGTCTTGAACTAAAGAACATACTGTTTCCACCTTTTGCCAAAACTCCATCACCAAAATCATAGTCTGGATCATGGTGTCTGACTAGATCCCAGCCTAAGCCAAAATCAATGGCGCCAAGATCCGATTCTAGAAATGTAGTGCCCCAGGATTTAGCCATTAAAGCTTTAGATTTTTCACTAATAATAGAATTAGGTTCTAGAAATAATTGTCCAAACTTACATAGATCGATCATAGAAGTAGTGATGCCACCAGCTCCTTGAATTGGGAAGTATTCTTTTGGTTTCTTACATTCAGAAACTAAAGGATAATTGGAATTGATTGTATAGCTTGTGTTAGTGCTTTTTGCGCCAATCTTTTCTGTGATATATTTCTTTAAGACATCTTCATAATTCATATTACGAACTTTCGAAACAATCATTTCAGCGAGTGTAAAACCATCATTACAATATGTACTGTAAGTTCCTGGATCTGCCTTTAGAGTGCTATTTGATAAATAGTTTAATACTTCGCTATAATAGTCAAACTTAGATGTTGTACTCACACTAAAATGTTTCCATTGTGTTCCAGGAAGTCCACTTGAATGATCTAAGCACATACGTACTGTAATATCTTTATATCTCTTATCTTTCATTGTAAATTCAGGAAGAATATCTGCAACTTTATCTTCGAGTTGAATTAATCCTTCATCCACTAACTGCAAGATGCATACAGTGCAGTAAATTTTAGATATCGAACATACATTAAATGTGCAATCTGTTGTGATGGGTTGATTGTTGATTTTGTCTATGACACCAATCGCATCGGCACATACAATTTTTCCATTTTGCATGAAGGCATAGCTACAAGCTGTATAGTCTGGCTTTACCATAACTTTTAATAATTGAGTAACTTGATTTTCCATATGATTTCTCCTTTTTAAAAGAAAACGAGAAGATAATAAACCTTCTCGCTACTCCGCAACGGTATCAATTAAAATGCTGTGATAGGCATTCACAATATTATCAACCGTTTCTTCAACATTCGCATTGTTGACAGCTACATAAGCTGCGTATTTTTGGTACAATGGGTATCTTTCTTTATGCATTTGTTGAAGGGCTTGTTTAGAACTTGATAAAGGTCTATTTGGATCGGAATTGATTAATTTATCGATATCGCGATCAATGAAAATCGTGATTCCATTTAAACGCAAGAAGTCCATATTGACTTTATGCTTAACGACACCACCACCTGTTGCGATGATTTTATTGTTCATTTTACTAGCTTCAATCGCAACCTCTGTTTCAATGGCTCTAAATCCAGCTTCTCCAGATTCTTGGAAAATTTCTGGAATACTTTTGCCGGCTTTGGCAATAATCATGTCATCTAAGTCGAAGAATTCTTTTCCAAGCTTTTCTTCAAGCATTTTACCAATTGTAGTTTTTCCAGCACTAGGCATACCAATCAATACGATGTTACAACGATCTTTCAACATTTCTTTTTTGATTTCATCAATGATTGAATCATCAAAAGACATGTCCTCGAAAATTTCAAATGTATATTTAGCTTGTGCAATCAACATTTCCAAACCAATCACACGCTTGATATTTGATTCCTGAGCTTCAAAACATAAACGTGTAAGAATTGGATTGTATACAACATCCAATACACATTCTAATTTGTGGAACCAACTTACATCAACGGGTGCATTCATAATATTTGGATACATGCCTACTGGACTTGTATTGACGATAATATCTGCATCTAAGTGAGATGTATACATTTCATCATAGCTAATGGCACCACGATTTGCACTTCTTGAAACAATCACAATGTCTTTTGCGTTTTCGTGTTCACAAACGGCTTTAACAGCTGCACAAGCACCACCATTGCCTATAATCAATACTTTCTTGCCTTCCATATGTACGTTGTGTGCTTTAACCATATATAAGAATCCACCAAAATCTGTATTGAATCCTTTTAATTTGCCATCTACATTGATGATTGTATTGACAGCACCAATGGCTTTAGCACTTTCATCCATTTCATCTAAGTAAGGAATGACATCCTTTTTATATGGAATAGTTACGTTGATTCCTTTAAAATCTTTCTTTTCCATAAATTCTTTGAATTCTTCTTTATTTAATTCGACTAATTGATAGTCATACTCTTTTACATTCTCAATCTCTGCAATTCTTGTCTGAATTTGTTTGGAGAAACTATGCCCTAAATGTTCACCTATCAATCCGTATTTCATATCATTTCCTCTTTCCTAGAACATCTCTTTAAATGTTAAAAAAAGCATTTCGAAGTAGAAATGCTTTTGTGTAACGCCCTGAAGCTTAAAAATAACCATCGTATACATATGGCTTTTTCAGGGCTATTTAAAGTAAAAGTAATAATGTCTTGAAGTGTTCATACGCATAGGATACACCATTTCGTTGAAACTGGCAACCTTAAAATGAAAATAAATGTAAAAATCAGAAAGCTGTTTCAAAAAAAGACCATACATACATATGGTCAAATACTTGTCTGGATTGTTTTTCTGTTGTAAACCAAGTGAAGATACATCGCATCTTGTGCACGTAAAGTGTCGTGTGCGGCAATAGCTTCGGCAATTTCACGGTGCGATTCGATTGTCTCTTTGTGTAATGCGTTTCGAGTCATTTCTACAAATAATGGAATGGAACTATTGATCACTGGCACTAAACGAGGTACAACCACGTTTTTGCTGCTTAATGCGATAGCGGTATGGAATTCAATATCTTTTTGAATATGATCTTCATTGTTTTTTAATAAATCTTCAATTTCATCACAAAGTTTTATGATTTTTTTTATGTCTTCTTCATCTGCATTGGCGGCAGCCATAGAAGCAATGGATGGCTCTAATAAAAAGCGTACTTCTAATAAGTCGTGAACCAATTTCTTTTTATTTGAGATAAAAGTGAATCCTAAAGGATCTTCAACCATTCCAGGCGTTTTGGCAATATAAGTTCCTGAACCTTGGCGAATAGTTACGATATTGCGAGATGCAAGTAATTTCATGGCTTCACGAACTGAACTCCTTCCTGCATTCAATTTTTCACATAAAACAGTTTCGTTAGGAAGCTTATCTCCAGGCTGTAGGTTTTCTTCTAATATAAGTGAGATGATGTCTTCGGATATTTTTTGTGGAAGACTTCTTTCATCTGGTGAATTCATCATATGATTTACTCCGTTTCTAATCTATATTTATAATAAGGGATTGTTGAAATGATGTAAATGATGAAACAAATTAATTTAATAATAGTATTGCATTTTAAAATAAAACAATATATTATTGTAAACGTCAGATGAATTAATAGAAATTAGAAAATTATAACGCTATTTGATATGCTTAACAATCAAAAAGGTCAGATGAATTAATGGAATTTATATAAACATCAGATGAATGAAGAGATAATTGATAGAAGATATAGCTTTTTTTGCAGATCCAACGGTAGCTGTAGTGGAAATTATTTTTTTACTTGAATTGATTATTGAATTCAAACCTCATTTGGTTCTTTTCATGATGCTTTCGCCTTTTATTATTGGAGTCAAAGTGGGTTAAACGTGTCAAGACATTGTATTACTAATTGGATCCATGTTTGATAGGATTATCTGGTATCATGGCAACAAGTATGCTTAATAGAGCGGCCATGTGTTTGGCAATTTGTGGAGGGGCTACAGCCTTGAGTGATGTCAATGATGCAGGCTTTTGGTTAGTTGGTTCATTTTTAGAAATTAATGAGAGAACAACACTGAAATCATGGACGATTATGGAAACACTTATTGGTGTAACAGCACTGATAGTTAGTTTAATTATTTCGCTATTTGCGTAGGAGGAAAAAATATGAAGTTAATTAGTCAAGAAATGCGAAAATTAGCACCTGAACTTGATCCATTACGTATTGGAACAGGTTGGAAGAAAGAAGATTTGGGAAAAGTTCAAGTCATGATTGAAAGTACATATGGTGATAGTCACCCAGGTAGTGGTCATTTAAATGTACTTGTTGATGAAGTTCGTAAGGGGATTGCCGAAGAAAATGGATTTGGTGCACGTTATTATTGTACAGATATTTGCGATGGAGAAAGCCAAGGAACGGATGGAATCAACTATAGTCTTGCTAGCCGTGAAATGATTGCGAATATGATTGAAATTCATGCGAATGCTACACCATTTGATGCTGGTGTATATCTTTCAAGCTGTGATAAAGGAGTTCCAGGAAACTTAATGGGTCTTGCCAGAGTCAATATTCCTTCAATCTTTGTACCTGGCGGAACTATGAATGCTGGACCAGAAATGTTGACTTTGGAACAATTGGGTATGTACAGTGCTAAATTTGAGCGTGGTGAAATTGATGAAGCTAAATTGGATTGGGCAAAATGCAATGCTTGTCCAAGTTGTGGAGCTTGTTCATTTATTGGTACAGCTTCTACTATGCAAATTATGGCAGAAGCATTAGGCCTTGCCCTTCCAGGTACTGCTCTTATGCCTTCAACTAGTCCAGATTTATTAGCTTTCGCAAGAAAAGCAGGAAGACAATCCGTACGAATTGCTCAAATGGAGAATATGAAACCATCCGACATTGTAACTATGGATAGCTTTGAAAATGCGATTCTAGTACATGCGGCTATTTCAGGAAGTACAAATTGTTTGTTGCACCTTCCTGCCATTGCTCATGAATTTGGTATTGAAATTACAGGAGAAACATTTGATCGTTTACATAGAAATGCTCATTATTTATTAGATGTTCGTCCAGCAGGACGTTGGCCAGCTGAATGCTTCTACTATGCAGGTGGTGTTCCAGCGATTATGGAAGAAATTAAAGAACACTTGCACTTAGATGTTATGACTGTCACTGGTAAAACATTGGGTGAAAATCTAGAAGAGTTGAAACACAATGGCTTCTATGAAAAATGTAATAAATGGCTTCAAGAATTTAATAAACGTTACAATGTAAATTTGACAAAAGAAGATATCATCCGTCCTTATGACAAGGCGATTGGTACAGATGGAAGTATTGCCTTATTAAAGGGAAATCTTGCACCTGAAGGAGCTGTTATCAAACATACAGCTTGTCCAAAAGAAATGTTTAAATCTATTCTTCGCGCTAGACCATTTGATAGTGAAGAAGAATGTTTAGATGCTGTATTAAAACATAAAGTTCAAAAGGGTGATGCCGTATTCATTCGTTATGAAGGCCCTAAGGGAAGTGGTATGCCAGAAATGTTCTATACATCAGAAGCAATCAGTAGTGATAAAGAATTAGGTAAGAGTATCGCTCTAATTACAGATGGTCGTTTCTCTGGTGCAAGTACAGGTCCAGTTATTGGTCATTGTAGTCCAGAAGCGGTTGATGGTGGTCCTATTGCCTTAGTTGAAGAGGGCGATTTAATTGAAATCGATGTGATGGAAAGAAAATTAAATATTGTTGGTGTTAAAGGGGAGCGTAAATCCATGGAAGAAATTGACGAGATTTTAGCCCAAAGACGTAAAAACTGGAAACCAAGAGAAAGAAAATATAAAAATGGCGTATTAAGATTGTTCAGTGAACATGCCGCAAGTACGATGAAGGGTGCTTACTTAGAATATAAGTAAGAGGAAGGAAACAGAAATGAATAAAGTATTAGAAGAGATTTCAAAGATTGGTATTTTACCAGTCGTTGTC
>OGQM01000951.1_pt1 | contig 22332 bp, 19 predicted proteins | sample 1553191 | NCBI WGS metagenome assembly OGQM01 (sample SAMEA2579954, study PRJEB22360) | human gut metagenome | biome: human gut; feature: human-associated habitat; material: faeces | place: Denmark | collected 2008/2010 | reverse complement strand
TCAGGCTCAGTATATGCGACCCTATCGGCAACATTTATTATTAAACAAGCTCTTAAAATTTTCACATCACATATTAAAATAATACAGGAGACCCCGAAATGAGAGGTCTCCTGTATCGGATAGAGTGGAGTTGCGGATATAAGCCTTGTATAGGCTAATTTTATGTTGGCGCGATATAGGCTTATTTTATATTGGCGCGTACCACGTCGATGAAAGTTTTCATTCGTGTGGAATCTTTTTTCTCAACAATGTCTTTCAGCTCGGTAAGCTTTGCAATGATGCCTCCGAGTTGTTCGGAACTGTTGGGATTGAAAAGAATCTCGGTGAGCAGATAGTCATCCTCGCTCATCAACCCCTTGGCAATGGCCATGTGGCGCTTGAAGGTGGTGCCGGGCGCATCCTGGTGTTTCATTATCGAGCCGAAGGCGAGGGTCGATGCAAACGGAATAGAAAGCGAGTATGCAATGGTAAGATCATGTTCCTCGAAAGTATATTCCTCTATGTGAAGTCCCAGACGCCTGTAGAGATCGAGGAAGAACACGCGGCCGAGATGATCGCCCTCCTTGATCACGATGGCATTTTCGTCGGCAAGGTTGCTCAGAGATGCGAATGTGGGGCCAAACATCGGATGGGTCGACACATAAGGATGACCGCATGATGCGTAAAACTCGGGTAATCCGGTTTTTACGGAGGCTATGTCACTTAGGATGCAGTTCTGAGGCAGATAGGGGAGCACGGCGTGAAAGGCGTCGAGAGTGTATTTCACCGTGGCGGCGTTGATAACCAGTTCGGGCGCGAATGCTTTGATTTCTTCGGGCGATGCGAACCGTTCAACATTGTATGTGAAACGCAGCCGGCGTTGATCAGGGTCGTAGACAGCAACCTCGTGGTCAAACGACAGAAGGTCGCAGAAGAACGAACCCATTTTCCCTGCTCCGAGAATGAGAATTTTCATCGTAGATTTAGGATGGTGTGATTATTCTTTAATGTCGTCGCCATCGAGAATCATAATCTGTTGGCGAACTGATTCTTCGTGGATTGCGGAGAGGACCGTGCGCATGAATTCGGCGCCCATATGCATGTCCACGGCCATCTTCACGCGGTCGGTCATGATGTCGCCGTAGCGCTGAGCCTGGACAACAGGCATGGAATGCTCTTTTTTGTAACGACCGATTTCACGGCTCACGCTCATACGGCGGTTGAGCACTTCGAGCAGCTCATTGTCGATGCGGTCGATTTCACGACGGAGAAGTGCAAGATTCTCGGTGGTGCCGGTCTGCTCGCGGAGAACGAGATTGGCAAGGATGAGCTGCAGCACATCGGGTGTGACCTGCTGGGAGGCATCGCTCCACGCGGCTTCGGGATTGCAGTGGCTTTCGATAATCAGGCCGTCGAAACCCATGTCGAGAGCTTGCTGCGAAAGGGGGGCAATCAGTTCGCGCTTGCCGCTGATGTGGCTGGGGTCGGTGATGATGGGGAGATTGGGAATGCGGCGACGGAGTTCGAGGGCGATACTCCACTGGGGCATGTTGCGGTAGATATGCTTGCCGTAGGCGGTGAAACCGCGGTGTATGGCGCCGAGCTTGCGAATGCCTGCGTTGTAGAGGCGCTGGAGAGCACCTATCCAAAGCTCGAGGTCGGGGGTAACAGGATTCTTGACAAGCACGGGACCGTTGAAATCGCGTTCCTTGAGCACGTCGGCAATCTCCTGCATCGCAAAGGGGTTGGCCGATGTGCGTGCGCCGATCCAGAGGATGTCTACTCCGGCGTCGATGGCCGACTCTGCATGGTAGCGGTTGGCGATTTCAGTGGCGGTGAGCATGCCGGTTTCCTTCTTCACGCGGTTGAGCCAGGGGAGGCCGACCACACCGACGCCTTCGAAAGAGCCGGGACGAGTGCGGGGTTTCCAGATGCCTGCACGGAAAATCTTGATGCCGGCTTTAGAAAGCCCTTTGGCGGTTTCCATCACCTGCTCTTCGCTTTCGGCGCTGCAGGGGCCGGCGATGATGATGGGACGTGTGGTGTTGCCTTCTGCATCGGGGGATAAAATGGGCTGGAGGTCATTCATTAATATGTCTGCCATAACGGATTCTGATTTTAGACTTTTGAATATGATGAATAAAATTGTTTACTTTAAACATGCCGATATGCGGCGGGCGGCTTCCTTGAGTTTCTCGACCGGAGCGCAGAGCGATATGCGCACATAGCGTTCGCCATTTTTGCCGAAGATGAATCCCGGAGTGATGAAAACTCTTGCTTCGTTTAGAATCATGTCGACGAAAGCTTCGCCCGAGGGGATGGAATCGGGAATACGACCCCAGAGGAACATGCCTCGCTGGCCGGGATCGAACTCGACGTTCATGGCTCGCATCACCTCTTCGCCGGCCTGGCGGCGTAGCTTATATTCGGCATTGAGACCTGTGAACCAGTCTTCGTCCTGTTTCAGAGCAGCGGCGGCGGCAAGCATCAGAGGCTTGAACTGGCCGGAATCGATGTTGCTCTTCACTTTCAGGATCCACGACATGAATGTGGGATTGGTTGCAATCATGCCCATACGCCAGCCGGCCATGTTGTGAGCCTTGCTGAGCGAATTAAGCTCGATGGCTATGTCGCGAGCGCCTTCCACTTGGAAGATACTCTGACGGTCGGTGTTGAGAATGAAAGAGTAAGGATTGTCGTTTACAATGACAATGCCATGTTTCTTGCCGAAAGCAACGGCACGCTCAAACACTTCCCGACGGGCGGGTGCGCCGGTGGGCATGTGAGGATAGTTCATCCATAGAATCTTCACGTCTGAGAGATCTGATTGGTCGAGAGCATCGAAGTCGGGATACCATCCGCCATCCTGCGTGAGGTCGTATTTCACGATTTCCGCGCCTGCGAGATGGTTGGCTGAGGTGTAGGTGGGATAACCGGGATCGGGCACGAGCACTTTGTCACCGGGATTGACGAATGCGAGCGATATAAAGATTATACCCTCTTTTGAGCCGGAGACGGGCAGAATCTCTTTGGCGGGATCGAGGGTTACGCCATAGTATTTCCTGTACCAGTCGGCAAATGCCTCGCGGAGTTCGGGCAGACCTATGCCCAATTGATAGCTGTGGGTGTCGCTTCGCCGGGCGGCATTGCAGAGAGTCTCGATAGCATCGGCAGGGGGCATCATGTCGGGGCCTCCGATGCCGAGGCTCACGATGTCGAGACCTTGGGCATTGAGGGCTGCCACCTCTTTCATTTTACGCTGGAGATAATATTCGCCGATAGCCGAAAGGCGTTGGGCCGGTGTGATCTGGATTGCCATTGCGATAAGTTATGAAGCTGATGATTTGTTTTCGGAATATTCACCGAGGATACGGAATTCGCCCATCAGAGGGGTGGCGGCATTGAGCGCCTGCCGGTAGCGGTTGACACTGTCGAATGTAAGGTCAACGTAAAACCGGTATTCCCATTCGCGGCCGATGAGCGGGAGTGACTGTATCTTGCTGAGATTGATATCGTAAAAGGTGAAGACGGAGAGAATTTTTGACAAAGACCCCGAGGTGTGGGGGAGGGTGAACACTATGGAGGCCTTGTCGATGAAGCGGTCGGGCACGCCGCCATGACTGAGAGTGAGGAAACGGGTGAAATTGTGTTTGTTGGTCTCGATGCCTGCTTCCAGTATGTCAAGCCCGTAAAGCCGGGCGGCATGTTCGCCGCAGACGGCAGCCACGCCCATCTTGCCTGCCTCGGCAATTTCACGGGCCGAGCGGGCGGTGTCAAGATCTTCGATCATGCGCATTTTGCGATGCTTGAGCAGATATTCCTCGCACTGCATCAGCGCCATGGGGTGAGAGCGCACCTCGGTGATGTCATCGACTGTCTGGCCCGGCATAGCGCACAGCACATGGGAAATGCGTTTTTTGAACTCGCCGGTGATGCTGAGGTTGCTTTTGCGCAGCAACTCATGGTTGGGGAGTATGCTGCCGGCAATGGTGTTGTCGATAGCCATGACCGCCTGCAGGGAGGGGTCGTCAGCGAGCCGGTCAAACATATCCTGGAAAGTGTCGCATTCAACAGGTTCTATCGCGCGCGGTGCGAAGAATTCATGCGCCACGGCATCATGGAAACAGCCGGCAACACCCTGTATTGCCACTCTGATCGGTTCGGCGATATTGTTTTCAGAGACTTGCTTTGACATACTCTTAAAAGAAACCCATTCTAAAAAGAAACCCGCTTCCGGAAAGGAAAGCGGGAAACTTTGTGAAATATAAGTTTTGACGTTGTTACGCACACAGAGACCCGCTTCTTACTGACGGTAGTAAAAATAAAAAGAGAACCCGTATGCGTAAAATCGTTTCATTTATCTTTATTAATTTCCGTGAGGAACCAGACCTGGAGCCGTTCCTCTCAGGATTTTGTGCAAAGGTAGATATTTTTTATAAAATTCCAAACATTTTTCTTGAAAAATCTCTGACTTTGCGTCATAAAAGGCAAATTTGGTATTAAAATAATGAATTTTGAATCCATAAGGCACGGTGTTTCGGTATTGTTTTGTGCTGTCGCCCCATTGAGCGGTTCCGGCACAGCAGAATCTGCTATTCTGAAATAATGATTTACATGGACGCGTCAGCCACCAGATAAATCATGTAGGCAATATAACCTGCTACGAGTAAACCGCCTTCGGCACGATTGATGGTGCGGTTTCCGAAAAACCAGCCGAATATCCAGAATAGCACACACGACGCGAAAAGAACCAGCAGGTCTATCTCTGAAATAGCGCCGAAAGGCAGGGGCAGGATCGTGGCCGAGCATCCAAGCACAAGGAATATGTTGAAAATGTTGCTGCCGATAACGTTGCCGATGGCGATGCCCGAATTGCCTTTAATTGCTGCTGTAAGCGATGTAGCAAGTTCGGGCAGGGAGGTGCCCATGGCCACGATTGTAAGACCGATGATGGCATCGCTGACTCCGAGAGATGAAGCGATGGCCGAGGCTTTGTCAACAAAGAGATCTCCGCCATATATCAGAGCGGCAAGGCCACCGATGATAAAAATCACCGACTTCCACAGAGCCGTCTGCACGGGTTTTGTTTCATTGCTGTTTTCGGATGTTTCCGGCATCTTCTGTTTAGATTGAGAGAATACATACCGCATGAATATGGCAAAGAAAAGCAGCAGAAGTATGCCGTCGACCCTCGATATAACCGGAGTGGTTCCGTCGAGCCATTTTGACGAACCCATGGCAAGAAGTGCAGCGGCAGAGAGAACGACAAGTGGAATCTCTTTGCTCATGATTCCGCCTGTGATTTTAATAGGACGGGCCACGGCCACAGCTCCTATAATTATTAGGGTATTAAAGATATTACTGCCCACAACATTACCGATAGCTATACCGGTGTTGCCGTCGATGGCCGACATTATGCTGATAGTCAGTTCGGGCGCGGATGTGCCGAATGCCACAATGGTGAGGCCAACCATGAGGTCGGACATTCCGAAACGACGTGCGACGGCAGCAGCGCCATCCGTGAGGTAGTTAGCTCCTCCGAGAATCAGCACAAGACCGACAATCAGAAGTATAATATCAATAATCATGATTATATCATAATGTGGGTTGCGGCGACAAAGTTACGCAAAAATGTTGGTCGGACGGCTATTTTTCCTTAACTTTGCAGCTCAATCAGCAAAATTTCTGACAAGTGGAACGTAAAAACAAGCCTACCGCCATACTCCGCATGCACTGCCCCGACCAGCCGGGCATCATATCCGTTATCACAGATTTTATCACCACAAACCGCGGCAACATTATCTATCTCGACCAGTATGTGGATCGTGTCAACGGTATATTCTATATGCGTATCGAGTGGGATCTGGAAAACTTCATGATTCCGACAGAAAAAATCGATGAATATTTCAACACTCTTTATGCGGCGCGCTACGAAATGTTCTACCGTCTGAGCTTCTCCACAAGAAGGCAAAAAATGGCTATATTCGTGAGCAAGATGTCGCACTGTCTCTACGATATGCTCGCACGCTATGTGGCAGGGGAATGGGATGTGGAGATCCCTGTTATCATAAGCAATCACCCCGACCTCGCCATTGCCGGGAAGCAGTTCGACATACCTTTCGAGCATATTCCCGTGACACGAGAAAACAAGGCCGAAATGGAGCAGCGCGAATTTGAGATTCTCGACCGATATGGAGTTGATTTCATTGTGCTGGCACGTTATATGCAGGTGCTTTCCGAGGATTTCATATGCCGCTATCCCAACCGCATCATCAACATACACCACTCTTTCCTTCCTGCATTTGTCGGGGCGAAGCCTTATCATCAGGCCTATGAGCGAGGCGTGAAACTTATCGGCGCCACAAGCCATTATGTCACCACCGAACTCGATGCAGGCCCTATCATCGAGCAGGATGTGGTGCGGATCACACATAAGGATACTGTGGATGATCTGGTTAAAAAAGGTCGAGATCTGGAAAAGATCGTACTCTCGCGTGCCGTAGGCAAGCATATCCAACGGAAAATTCTCACTTACGACAACCGTACCATCGTATTTAGCTGATATACCGATACGGGCAATCATTTTTTCTCGCGAATCCCGGCTTTACTTCAATTATTCGTGGAATGGATGATAGCGCGAAATATATAGTTGTGGCATGTGATTCCTTCAAGGGATCGCTGACATCTCTCCGGGCCGGCGATGCAATCAGGCAAGGTATTGCCGAGAAATGGCCTGATGCTGTGGTTAGGGTGGTGCCGGTCAGTGACGGCGGCGAAGGCCTGACCGAAGCCCTCGTAGAAAACCTCGGAGGAAAATATCTGACATGTCGTACAGTCAACGCTATAGGGAATCCTATAACTGCACGCTACGGCGAGATTGTTTTTAAGCATCGGCGCACGGCGGTCATAGAAATGGCGGCAGCATGCGGATTGCCTCAGATTCCGGTCGGCGAACGGGATGTGATGGAGAGCAGTTCATATGGTTTCGGAAAGATGATGCTTCATGCTGCGGAGAATGGTGTCGAAGATATGATTCTCGGCCTTGGAGGGAGCGCTTCGTGCGACGGCGGCATGGGATTGCTTGACGCTTTTGGGGTGAAGTTTCCTATCGGCGGCAACCGTATACTGTCGCCATCAGGTGCTATGCTCCGCTACATCCGCAGTATTGACATATCCAAGATGAATTATCTAAGCAAGCATCTTCGCATAAGGGTAGCCTGCGATGTGGAGAATCCTCTTTATGGTCCGACCGGAGCCGCAGCCGTTTTCGCTCCTCAGAAAGGCGCTACACCTGAGGATGTCATGTTGCTTGATCAGGGATTGAGAAATTTTGCTGCATGTACTCTCAAGGCAACGGGGGTGGATGTTGCGCAAATGCCGGGCACAGGAGCCGCAGGCGGTGTCGGGGCATCTCTCGTCGGATATTTCAATGCCGTGCTTGAGCGAGGAAGCGGACTGATGCTTGATGCTATTGATTTTAATAGCATGATCAAGGGTGCTGATCTTATTATTACCGGTGAAGGCAAAATTGATTCCCAGACACTTATGGGTAAAATGCCCCAGGGAATACTGGAGGCCGGATTGAAAGCAGGGGTGCCGGTGGCTGCTATAGGCGGGATTGTGGAAGCAAGTAACGCACTATCAGAAGCGGGATTTGCCGCAGTGGTTCAAGCGTGTCCCGATGGAATGTCGGTTGACGAGGCGATGCGTCAGGATGTGGCGAAAGAGAATCTTAAAAGGGCCGCCCGCGAAGTTTTGCAGCAGATATTTGGCTGAGGGATGCCGCTGTCAGCCTTTGCCAATTTTTGAAGCCGAGGCAGCAAGGTAGCCTGAAAGTGTATCTTTGAGAAATGTACGAAAATATCGTGACCCATGCGCGTCCCCGTCAAGTATTGCAGCGACACGTTTTATCGTCTCTGCAGTCACGTTGTTGCGGTCGGCCAGCTCTACCGTGTCGCAGAGGATTTTAGCTATCCCTTTTTCAAGTGTCGGAGTAAACCAGATTCGTTTTTCCACGCTCAGTGCATAAACCATGACGAATAGCCCCATGTCGATTTCCGACTCAACCCCAGGCTGGAATGAAGCGAAATCTTTTATAAGAGTTTTAATTACCGAGATGCGGGCTTTGCTGCGGGCGCCGCGCTTGACGCGCTCAAGTTCTTTCGATATCAGGTCGTGGTATTTGGCTGTGAGTTTCTTGACATCGGGATTCAAAAAGAATTCAAAATATTCCTTGAAATCTTTCCGACGCGAATAGAGGTCGACCATCATCTCCACAAGCTGCTCTTTTTCAAGACCGGCTAATTCCTTTTTGAACTGTGCTTTAGACATATCTTTAGAAATCGACGGTGAGACGGACGTTGATCTGTCGGCGCGTGAGATAGTTGGGCACTGCATACTGGATCTCGTTGACGTCGGTGACCCAGTAATAACTCGAGACATTGGAGATGTCGAGAAGGTTGAACACATCCACACCGACCCATATGCTTTTCAGCCAGCGGTGGAGTCCGCGGGGTGTGTCATCCTCTTTCAGAGGTGAAAGCAGGGCGTAGCTCAATCCGATGTCGACTCGCTTGTAGGGGGGCGTGCGGAAGTATCCTTTATCGCGTGAGGTATGTGGTGCGGTGGTGGGAAGACCGTCGGAGAAGATGCCGCGTAACGAAAATTTAAGTTTCGGGAACTTCGGGAAGTAGTCGGTGAAATATAATGCCAGCGAGTAGCGCTGATCGGTGGGACGGGGTACGGTCACGCCATTGAGATTCTCTGCTGTTTTCATCAAAGAGAAGCTGATCCATGAATCTGAGCCGGGCACGAATTGCCCGAAAAGTTTAATGTCAAGCCCCATGGTGTAGCCGTCGGATGAATTCACGCCGTCGTAGACTATGCGGAGATTGTCGATTTCGTAGGGAATCAGGTTGTTGAGCTTCTTATAGTATGCTTCTCCCGAGAGTTTGAACGGTCGTCCCATGGCACGGAATGTGTAGTCGCCACCGAGGATAAAGTGCAGACTCTGCTGTGATTTGATGTCGCTGTTGAGAGTTATCACGGTGTTGCCGTACTGGTCGGTGACAGGACGCCGGAATTCTTTGTAGAATGGTTGCTGATAGTAGAGGCCTGTGGCAAAACGGAACGTCAGATTGTTGTTCTTCTCCGGAATAAAGGCCACATTGACGCGTGGAGAAAACAGGAACTCCTTGTTGAAATCCCAGTATGAGAGTCGGATGCCTCCGTTGAACACGAAATAGCCCAAAGAGGAGTTGAGCCTGTATGAATCAGCAAGATATGCGGCAAAGCGGTTGGTCGAGAGATCATGGTTGGACGCGAAGTTGTATATCATGCGGATATTCTGCCCGTCGGATGGCAGGGTATATCCGGCAGAGTCACGCAGTTCCCATTCGCGCGAGCGCTCCATTATGGTCTGATGTTTGAAATCGATACCATATGTCAGATTATGCTTGCTGATGGAGGTGTGACCGCTCAACCTGAGTCCGAAAACACCTATCTTCAGACGGTTGCGGGCATGTTCGTGGTATCGTCCCACACCTAATTCACCGCCGATGGCGTTATCGGGATTGCCATCGCCTGAGGTGCCTGCGCGGTCAAGCCAGTATTCTCCTGAAATGTCGTAAGCTACAAGTTCATTGGTGAGATAGCCCGAGGCAAGGAGATTAAAATTTGTGGAGCGGGAGAGGTTGTAATCCAGGCTCAGTGCACCCGACCATGTCTCGAACTTGTCTTTTTCGCCGCCGTCGAAGTATACTTTGAAACTCTTCGCATCTTCTGCTGTACCGAAGTTGGTCTGACGGCTTACCGGGGTGAATTTGTAATTGTTAATGGCGATATTGCCTAAAAACGAGACTTTCCATTTCGGGTGAAAACGGAGAGAGAGGTTGGTCTGGTAGTCAAAAAAATTCGGGTCGTACTCACCTTTCGATTCCATGGAACTGAGCAGCGATGCGTTGCGTTTATAGCGCACGCCATGGAGTTGTGAAAATTTGTGAGTGGCCTGTCCTATGGCAACAGATCCTCCCATCAGCGATGCCGAAACCGAACCTTCGAATGCCTCTGGCTCGCGGTAGGTTATATCGAGTGCGGATGACATTTTGTCGCCATATTCAACACCGAATCCACCGGTGGAAAAACCGATGGCACCGACCATATCCGGATTAATTACGGAAAGTCCCTCCTGCTGCCCGGATGTGACAAGTTGCGGACGATAGACTTCTACGCCGTTGATATACACGGAGTTTTCGTCGTAAGTGCCACCGCGCACCGAATATTGGCTGGACAGTTCGTTGGAGGAATTCACGCCGCCCAATGTGGTTAGCATCGACTCAACGGATCCGCCGGAAACATCGGGCGACAGTTTGTAAGTTTCGGTGTCGAGCGACTGCATCTGACCGGTCTGCTTCCTGAAGTCTGTTACTTCTATTTCGGAAAGCTGATGATCCTTTGCGCGCAAACGCACAGTAAGTGCCAGATCTCCTTTCGGGTTGATCAGTTTTCGCTTGAGTTCGTTATAACCGATGCAGGTAAAAACCACAGTTATAGTATCTTTCTGCGGAGATGACAGTCGGTAAGAACCATCAAGCCCGGTGGTGGTGCCTATGGCAGTACCTGCGATACGTACGGTGGCAAACTCCAGTGGTTTCTCTTCCATGTCGGTGACTTTGCCATGGATTGAAACCTGGGCATTCACTGGCAGCACGGAGAGGATGGCAATAAAGAGGGGAAAAAGGTATTTTATATCGCGTAATTTCATGAAAAGGGCGGTGTGGCTGTATGGTACGTCACCGCTGTGGCGCGGCAGGCGTCATGCTACTAATTAATAACGTGAAGTTACCTTTTCTATTATACTACACTGGAATATTGGCTCCTTCTCAATTAAGTTTCTTGGGAAACAGGAATATTATGGATAATATTACCATAACTCCCAGAGCCCACGGATAATAAAGATAGGGGAATGGTGCGCCTGGCGAGATACCCGCCATACCGCTGGCGAGCAAGGTCTGCGCGCCATATGGTATCAGACATTGCACGATACACGATGTGGAGTCGAGAAGCGAGGCTGCCTTGCGCGGGTCGATACCGTAACGACGCGAAATGTCGCGTGAAATGCTGCCGACGGTGATGATAGCCACTGTGTTGTTTGCCGTGCAGAGATTCACTATGGCCACAAGAATGGCAATGATGCTCTGAGCTCCGCGACAGCCGTGGATACGGCGGGTAAGTCCCTGGAGAATAAATGCTATACCTCCGGCTCGCTTTACGATTCCCAACATTCCGGCAGCCAACAGGGTGATGATGATCAGGTCGCCCATCCCGGCTATCCCATCACCGGCAAACGATGCCAGATCTACGAGGGTGAACCCCTGCACAAGCCCCATCACCACAGAACAGATTATGCCGAGGGTGAGCACGATTGTCACATTGATGCCCATCACTGCGGTTACTATTACCGTGAGATAGGGGAGTATCAACCACCAGTCGGTGTCGGAGTGGAGAACGACGTTATCGTTCACCTCGGCTCCAAGAATTACATATAGCATCAGTGTGATAACTGCTGCCGGAAGGGCTATCCATAGATTAGCCTTGGATTTATCGGACATGTCGCATCCCTGAGACCGGGTGGCTGCAATTGTAGTATCGGAAATAAATGAAAGGTTATCGCCGAAAAATGCACCGCCGAGAACAACTGCGACAAAAAATGGCACTGACCCGCCGGCTGTTTCTGCAATCTCGACAGCCAATGGTGTCAGAGCTACAACGGTTCCCACCGAAGTGCCTATTGATAACGATATGAAGCATGCGGCGAAAAATACCATCGGCACCACAAACGCAGGCGGAAATACCCGCAGAGCAAGATTCACAGTTGCCATAACCGATCCTGACTCTTTGGCGATAGCGGCGAACGCTCCGGCGAGTATAAACACCCATATCATATATAGGATGTTGGCATGTCCGGCTGAACGCGAGAAATCCTCAATGCGCTGCAGCAGCGGGCGCCCGCGATAAATCACTATGGCCCACATCGACGACAACATCAACGCAACAGAAACAGGCATCTTGTAGAAATCATCAAGAATAATCGACACTGCCATATACAGAAGCAGAAACACAACTACAGGCGACAGCGCCAGCCATCCCCGTCTCGCAGGTACCTGCATGACGTCTTTATCCGTTTCAATAATCCCGTTTCCTTTTTTCATATCATGCTTTTTCCGAAAAAATATCAAGAGCCTAAACTACTTCTTTCCTTTTCAGACATCTTCACATCAATAACAGAAGCAAAGATTTAAACAGCTGCAAAGTTACAATTTTTTTCGCGTATCTGCATATTGAGAAATTACACCAAACCAATTGCAGATCTCCAAAATAGCAAGCATCGTCCGAAAAAATTCCAAATAAACAGAGAAAAAATTTGGTCAGATACAAAAAACTTCTTACCTTTGCACTCGTTAAACGCAACAGACTGGTATAATCCGCTTAACGTTTTTCAAACCTCCATTGGAGTGATGCTCGAGTGGTTGAAGAGGCACGCCTGGAAAGCGTGTATACCCCTAAAGGGTATCGCGAGTTCGAATCTCGCTCGCTCCGCAATAACACGCTTGAAGTCGACCGAAATTTCAGCGTGTTATTTTTATCAGGTCCTATAACTCAGTTGGTCAGAGTGGCTGACTCATAATCAGTAAGTCCTTGGTTCAAGCCCAAGTAGGACCACCTCTATCAACCTAAAGTCGCTGAATTTCAGCGACTTTTCTTTTTCTTAATCAGTTCAGTTCCTTTTTTAGTCCCCTATCGCTCTCAGGTAGGTGATTTCGGATACTGAGTCATAGTTGATATTCTTTTCAATCTGTATTTCCGTTATTCCAAGTACAAATTTACTCTAATTTTAGGGAACCAACAAGTCCCCAGTCATAATTCATTAAATGCAAATTGCTTTTTATCAGATAATTGAACTTCTATAGTATCATCAACTATCATAGGAACTCATATATCACACATCACTTCTTTTCTGATTTGGTTTTAGGCTGGAGTTCAATCACTTTTCTCCTGGCATCATCACTATATACTTCTTCGATCCACTTTTTGAGCCAAGGATATTTCTCTGAATCAAGATCGCGTCGTATTTTCTTAACATGCTCATTCTGCTTACTAATCGAAGATTCAGCATCGCGGATGTTCTGACGTAAATCAGAATCCTTCAAGAAGATATTATCCTTAAACAGAGAAAATGCTTCCTCATAATTTCGAGGCAATTCTTTCCAACTCATATAAGTTGGATTTAACAGATTCGCACCTTCGGATTTTGTTTGAGGATAAAAGAGCCGGACGAAGGCATTCTTAGGGACCGGATCTTTAATCTTAGACAATAGCTGGGCTAATGCTATCAGATAGTCAGTTTGAAATCGCTCGCGTTTCCTCAGATTGAAATTATGGTCAATAAATTCCATCAATAGATCCTTCAGCCGATTTACACGTTTATCAGCTGAAGCGTCATCCACTTTGGGTTTGGATGTCTTCAACGCCAATTTATATGCTGCTGCGGAGTAATAATTTGATGTAATTATCAATTTCAATACATCTACATCTTCCTTTAATATAATTGGCTGAACGCAAAGGAATATGGAAGCAATGGCATTAGAATATCTCCAAACATATTGCTTCAAAGAATTGATGTTTCGCCAATCATATAATCTCACATCCTCCCAAAATTCATAGTCTTTCGATTCAGACGCAGGAATATTATTTCGATCATACGCTTCTTTGAAAATAGCGAGTGCAGTCATCCGGGCGGTGTTCGTCAGATTACATATCTCCATATCTTCACCACTTTGTTCATCACTCCAATTCCCGATGAAACGTCGAATCTTATTCTTTGCAAATCCAGTCAGGATTTCGTCAGCACTAATATCCGGTTTATGAACACGGTGCCTCTTACCACTTAACCTTTCAATGCATTCCCCTCTCAACTTTGATTTTTCACTTTCTACAAATGCAGTCTCTTCCTCTGGTGTGAAAACAACGAAATATTGTTTAAAACCTAATCCCTTCAGCCAATGATTATGCAGAGCCATCCCTCGTATATGCTCCATAAACACGTCTTGATCTATTCCGAATAAAACAAACCTAAGATATGAAAGCATCGTAAGCCAATCACTACAATCTATACTTCCTATTGCTTCATTGAATGATTCAGAATCTTTCCGAGAAAGTGCTTCGATGATTGCATTGACTGTATTCGATGGTAAAGAGCTCGTCGTAATCAAACGTCGAACATCAGACAAGCGCAAAGAGCTGAGCATAGCAAAAGCCTCCGAAAAAGTCAGTTGACGATACCCCTTCTTCCTTTCTTGCAGGATTGCCGCCAATTCATTAACCTGCGGGATAAGCAAGCAGTTCAGCATTTCGAAGAATGGAGCCCTAACAGTCATATCGAAATTGACAGCTTCAAATAACGCAGCCAAAGGTTCTGCCAGGTCTCCGTCAGAAGGCAATTCCTCAACGCCCAGCACCATCTTCATACGCTGCGAACCACTCTCAGCCTGCGCTACCGAAGCCAGTAAAACTGAGAACGGTGCTATATTGCAATTTTGACTATTCATTCGACTCATTAACAAGCTCACGTCTATTAATCCTTTACAGGATAGAATCCAGATGTTTCTGAGAAAGAAATATAATTTATATTATTCAGTTTTTCCCGTTCTTCAGCATTAGGAGATTTATTATCTATAATAATGAGCTGGTACTCAAACTTATAATCATTACAGTATTGAAAAAAACGATTTTGGGTCGTTTCTTCGGGTAAAACGGTCACTCCAGAAAAGAAAGCTGTTATAGGAGAATCTATAACAAGCGTTCTGGTAAATGGGATATCGTTTTTAATACAGTATTCTACGAGCGTCATTAGTATAGCCGTATAAGTTACTCCTCGGGCTCCCTTTCCGCAAGAAAGGCGCTCTTTACCTCCTAGAACAAAATCAAAACTTGCTTCGTCAAAAACCACAGTTTGTGAATTTTTGATTTCCCAAAAGGTTAATTTATCCTTTAGCAAATTGCAAAAATCTTCTTCTATTTTGCTACTCCGCGAATAGGAAAGTCCCTTTGTTGAAACTTTCTTCAGCTCATCAGCAAGCCTATTATATTCATTTCTTAAAGCTTGAGTTTCATCCTGCAAATCACTTAACCGAGTTTTCGATTCGATATTAGATTGATAGCGCTCCAATGTAGATCGAATTCCATCAAGATGAATTTCAATGTTTTGAATTTCATGTATGACTAATTCCAATTCATGGGACTGCTCATTGATTTCTATTATCAAATCCGCAAGTTCTTTCTCCTTGGATATGATAAGCCTGTCTGAGTCAACCTTTTTTTGGACGATATTTGTATATTCGGCTTTAATTGACTCTGCAAAACCTTCTTCTGTAAAGCGATTTGGGTCAATCTGTGATTTACATAATGGGCATATAGAGTTATTGCTTAAAATCTCAAAAATTTGATGTCCTTGGTAAAGGAAATCATAGCGTTCTATGTCCAATACATAATGCTTATTGAGTAGCTTAATCCTATTTAAAAAAGCTTCAACAAATAACCGTTTTGACTCCAACTTCCCACGTGCCTGTTCAATTTCACTACGTTTGGAATATAAATTTGCTAATAATGCGTTAGTCTTTTCAAACTCTAATTTATATTGTCTCAAGAATGATTCATCAGAAAAATCGGCATAATCCACATCTCCTATCGATGTAATTCGCTCTTCTTTTTCTTTTATAACTGATTCTAATAACTCCAGCTTTCCAGAAATGCGTGCTTTTTTAATATCAGGTTTTTCACCCGATTCAAATGAAGAATCATCAATGCCAGACATCAGAAAATATATGAGACTTTTTTCTGACGTAGTGTTCGTTTTTTGAGTAGTTGGATTAAAAATCGGATTCTCTGATATAACACGATTTTCATAAGCAATAATCAAGTGACGAAGATAACTAAAAGTCAATCTCGTTTTATCAATCTGGGACTTCCTAATCTGAACGTCTTTATCATATCCTGAAAGTTTCAACAAGAAATCAGAGTAGCTATTCTTGCTATTTGCAGAAATAGAATATTCCGTGATTTTAATCTCGGGATTATAGAACTCCGAAAATACTACTGGCTTTACAAATACAGATTTGCCATTAAGTTTTCTTTGTATAGTATAGGGAGCGTCATTGTGATATAATGCAATTTCAAGATAATAGCAGTTATAGCCTGCTCCTTCCACTACATTTTTAGGATTATTTTTCTTTCCCAGTAGAAAGTCAATCAAATGAAGAACATGAGATTTACCAGTATCTGATTCGCCAAAGATTAGATTGCAACCCTTGGTAAATTCGATTTTTACTTCAGGGACACTTTCTCCAGTAGCGACAAGTGACTTAATATAAAAACCTTTATTCTTCATAATCAATTGAGTTTAAAAAGCATTCATCTTCAAATTCACCTCCCCACAAATCTATATTGGGAGAAATTATTGAAAGAACTTCATTGTCGTTTTTATCATGCAAAATCGAATCTACTTCTTTGATTGCTTCAGCTAATTGTATCTTATAATTACCTGAGATGAGATTATAGCAATTACGTCCCAATTCATTAGTTTTAAAACGAATCCCCTCTGCCGTATTACAACAATCAAGAAGCCCCTTACTAAGAAGCAAATGAATAGCAGGGTGAATCACATTTTGAGTACCTATGTATTGATTGAACCGATATGGTAAATCGGGATGCGCACTAACCTTTGAACTATCAATATCAGCAATATGAATAGAAAGGTAAGAATATGCACGAAGACGTTCTTCCGAAAAGGGCATACTGCATGTAGCCATTATAGATAGAAATCTTAAGGCAATTTCAAAGGTACTATTGAGAATTCTTATTTCTTCCATATTAATTTGTTGTCATTTGACAGATGGTAACATACACCAATTTTCTCTCCAGAACTGATTTCACCGCTTATAATACGGTCTGACTTTGGCGAAAAAGTCTTCGCTTCTTTTATGACGGCTTTATTCCGAGCAAGAGCATTTTCATATTCCTCTTCATACGTATCACTGACATGGAAATGCATATCCCTCTTTAGTTCGCCAAATTCATCTGTATCGCCAGGAGAATTTTCTTCACTCATTTTTCTAAGAGATTCCGCTACCCAGAAACAATCTCGTGCGTTACTAAAATGACTGGCAAATCCACTGCTGGAAACATTATTTTGATCTATATGATTTATTGTATCAGCATCATTATACGCATCCAATAAATAACCTATGTAATTAGCTTCACCACTCTGAATGTCATCTGGTGTTTGCAATTGAATCCGATCAATAAGGTCCTTCCGAACGCCAAAATATTGAATATACAACGTTTTATGCTTTCTAATCTTAGATAAAAAGGCATCTGTTGAAATATAATCAAATATCTCAAAATCAAATGAATCAATGAATAACAAAAGTTCCCCTTCTAAGGGAATAGAAACATCTTTGATAATATTCTTAGAATATTTATCCCAATTAGTCGTGATATTATTTTTTAGTTTCGATTTGTCAGTGTAATCTTCACTAAGCTGAGCAGTTAGATCTTTTGGGGCAATTATGAAGTATGCCTCTGGAGTGGGAATTATGCCTTTAAAAATATGATAAAGAATTTTACACACTTCAGGATATACCGTGCTCGGCTTTAGGCTTTCTGCATAATGTTTGCATTGATATATATGGTATCTATTTTGTTGACGTGACAAAACAGCCAATACATCTATCCCATGATCTCCGGTGCCTCCTATTCTAAATGTTTGCTCATACATTCCATCACTGCATAAATAAGCCCAAGAAGTGACTAATTCTTCATAGGTATCTTCATCCATAGCGTACAGAATCGATTTGTCGGTTTGATTCTGCATGAACATCTGTTTCTGTGTCAAAGCATGTTTGGGCTTCACAGCAGCAATGGGTGTTAGAAGATTCATATCCATAAGAAAGAGGTTTGCCAATTTTGGTTATCGCGGCTTATTTATTATTTCTTGTCTATATGCTTATTGGGCGAAATACATGTATTTAATTATTATTCAATCAAATTTGGTATTATGCAAGAGGACTTTAACATTCACTTCCAAAAGCTTTGCAATTCTATTAAGAGTTGGCAAATCAGGTTGGCTTACATTGGTACACCACTTTGAAACAGTAGATGGATTTTTGCCTAATTCCTCGGCGAGCCATTTGCTGGTTCGCTTCTTCTCGACAAGAACTACTTTAAGACGATTTAATTCTTCCATAAATCAAGAAATGATATTTAGACGCAAAGATAATGAATTTTTGGCAGAAATGACGAAGACGGGATATGTTGTTCAGCATATTACCCCCTAATACTTGCTCCAAATCAAGGAAACGGCCATCTTGAAGCTCCAAAATCCTTACTCTTGGAGGGGGATTCCGGCCATGTCTGCAACAATCACTAGAAGAACCATTATGTGACAATTCTGAACTTGTCCGGGAAACCTCTACCATCTAATAATAATTATCTGAAATTTATAATATGGCATCATTCAAGACATTACAGGATTATGAAGTAGCTAAACGAGAGTGGCTTGATGTTCCTCACGCAGCTTATATTCAAAAGACTGGAGACATCGTAAGGATGAATGGAACAGAAAGCCTGATTTTTGAGGATTCGACTGTAGCAAGCATTATCGGATCTAAAAGCTATATTGCAGTAGCTAAGATTCAAGACTTAGGGACAAGATTTAATGGTACAGACATCAAAACTTTCAATGAGTTCCGATTTTTCAACTGTATCCTTGACATCCGAGAGAAGGCTTTTGAGAATTGCGCCAATCTCACAGAAATCATGTTTCCACGCTACGTCTATACTATCGGCGATCATGCGTTCAGTCATTGTAATTCACTAAAAAAGATTGTTCTGGGCCACTATATCGAGAGCCACTTGGAGATTATTGCAGAATCCGCTTTTACAGGATGCTCAAATCTGGAAAATATTACGATTCCAATAACGGTAAAAGCAATTATTACTGTCCGCTAAACCATAAAAGAGTGAGTCCAACATCCTGAACGGCAGAAGTTGGGCTTACTTTTTGTATAGGACAAGCCCCCTCAGTAGTTTTCAAGGACTTCGGGAGGCGATTCCGATGCTTCGGCAAGCATGTTTTTCAGGTCAGCATCGGGCTGATTGAGGAACTTTTCGAGATTCAGGTAATACATCAGGACGATTCTCACGATTGTAGCCAGCCCCGAGAAGCTCCAACGTCTTTGCAAGGTGCTTTGCAAGACCGAGAGTAACAGATTGGCTATGAGTGTGACCCATATCTGGATCTTGATGGCGTTGGCACTTTCTCCGTAGAAGTATCTCAGAGGGAAGTTCTGCTTGAAAAGGGATTCTATCTGCCAGCGGCGGCGGTATATCGCCACGATTGTCTCCAAAGACATGTCGAAGTCATTGGTCAGAAGCGATATGAGTCTTGGCTTCTTTCCTTTCTTGATATCGACGTATGTTATTATCCTGGCTATGTGGTTTATGACGTCTTTACGGAACACCACGACCTGCTCGCGATACTCCATCAACCCCTGCGGATTCTGATGCATACAGTCAACAAGCACCTCATAACTAAGGTTTTTCTTCATCTTGGTGACATATACGACACCACGGTCCGTAAGCTCCTCAAATTTGGCATAGTTGATATACGCACGGTCAAGAGCTACTATCTCGTTGTGACCGTAATGGCTCGGAGCGAGCATGAAAGAGTCATTGGTAGCCGCCGAAGTGAACCGCACGTCGCAGGGGACACCCTCGTTGGCGTGTATGACCGAGTGTACCTTGATGCCGCCCTTCTTCTTTCCGGTCCTGGGATGTCGGCCGACACCCTTGAAAATGGCATTGGAGAACAGCGAAATGGTCGTGGAATCAATGATTCGAAGCTGCTTTATCCATTCTTCCGTACCATTGCGTCGGCTGTCCGAGGAAAGAATGTCCTTACTGGCAGCATACAGGTCGCGATATACTTCCTCGAAGAACTTCTCTGACCGTCTGGCGTTTGCATCCGACAGGGTGCTGCGTCTGGGCACACTGTTTATTCCTACATGGTGCAGTTTGCGAACCTCCGCTGTCATAGATGTCTCTATCTCACGCAGCGAGTCGAATCGCTGGATCACGGCGTAGAGCATCGTAAGCAGATGAGTATAGCCGTCAAAGCTCTTTACATACTTCTCTCCGCCGTATTTTCGGCTTATTTCAACAATTTTATCACGATTGAGTGATTTTATCAGCTGACCATATATCGGCTGTCCGAAGAAATTACTACTTTTACTCATGGTTATTAATGGATAGTTTGGAGACACCAAAAATAACCATTTAGGGCTGACTCCTGCAATAGGTGCCAGCCCTAATTTTTCAACCGCTCAAAAAACTTTAGCGGACAGTAATAAAAAGCAATTAACGACTATGCTTTCTATAATTGCTCGATGCTTCAGGAAGTGGATATGCTTCCTCTGTCTCCACCATACCTTCATAATGGAACGATTTTCAAGGGCTGCGAGAATTTAAGGTCAATCAATGTGTGGCCAGGGTGTATAAAGGACTATATCGAGCATCCGGCATGGGGTAAATTTGCTTCGATTATCAGAACGAAGGAAATGCGGTAGAGTGGGCCTTGTTTCCTTATCTATGAAATTAATACTAATAATCATATTAGGCATTTCTGGGCTGTGAAGCTCGGATTTGCCTTCTTTTTTGTCCCCGTCCATAACTTAACTGAAAGCCTTATATATGTAATAATTAACGAAATAACAAGAATAAACATATTAAACACGAAAGAACAATGAGTAAAGTATTAAAAGCAGTTGCCATCCTTGGCAACGTATCAGAAGTAATCATCGCCAGTTCGCTGGTGGTTGAAATGATTAGCAAAATCCGTGGCAACAAGAAGAATGCCACTCCAACTACGGCAGAGGAAGTCCCTCAGCCGGAAACACCCATCGCTGCGTGAAAAACAAACTACCCGCAGCCATCATACTTTTTGAGATAGGTCTAAATCTCTTAAAGTCATGGAAGAAATTCCTGGACATCAAGAAACTTAAATAGAGTTATTGTGTCCGGGGATTTTTTCTTCTTTCAAACCGTGATAATCAACAAAGTAACAAACCATTAAACCCTTCAAAAATGGCAAACGATTCATTAGTGGTGGTGCCTCAGACCGGTATCATCACACCCCAACCTGTATGGGAAGTTCGTGAGGCTCTTCACGATCCTTATACCGAACGTCACCCCAACTTCATCGAAGGCCCCTCCAGCGAAGTATCAATGGAGGAGTTGACCTATCACAACATAATTCCCACGTTCTCTGATAACACTCTGACTATCTCACATCAGAAGTTCATCGAGACAACACGCAAGGCAGCTGAAGTAATATTCGGCGCAGGGAACGTTACGACAGCTGAGACAAGATGTAGCCACCCAATCATAGGACGCATCCCCTCAGCACAGCACAAGAAGGCATCTGAACTTAGAGACGATGAGAAGACTCGATTCTATCAGCGTCTTGCTTGGATAGCCCATATTGCCAACATGACCACCAACATCAACGGCCAGCAGGTTTCACTTACTATCGGTGGAACACGAAGCTATGCCGAGGATAAGCTCTACGCCCGCCAGAACCCACAGCATTTCAGAGTGTTCATCGGATTTCGTGTCCGTGTATGCTCCAACATGATGCTCACCACAGACGGTGTATCTGACAATCTGCTCTGTATGACGGAAGCGGATATATTCCAGAAAGCGTTTGAACTGTTCAATCGGTTCAACGAAATAAAGGAACAGACTCTCTGCAACCTCGAAGCCCTCAATCAGACGTGGCTTACGCAGGAACAGTTCTGCAAGATAATCGGCCGCCTGAGACTCTATCAGGCTCTTCCCCTTGCGCAGCAGAAACAACTTCCCCAGATACTTCTCGGGGATTCCGTGGTCAATGCCGCAACCAAGCAGTATATCACCAATCCCAACTTCGGTATGGGACACGGTGATGGCTCTATCTCATGCTGGCAGCTCATGCAGTTGCTCAACGAAGCAGTGAAAAACTCGTATTCAGACCTCTGGATCGAGCGAAACGCAAACTGCACAACATTCTCAACCGGCATAGCCAACGCCCTTAACGGAAACGACTCCCAGGGCTATGACTGGTTCCTAAACTAATTTGAAGGGAGACTACATACTAAATAATCAAAAGTATGTGGTCTCCTTTCTTTTGTCAAACCCTTCAAAATTGTAAATACTCATTGAAAAGTGGGCCAGGGCGCTCATTCAAAAATGGGCCACCAC
>OGQM01000948.1_pt1 | contig 22354 bp, 13 predicted proteins | sample 1553191 | NCBI WGS metagenome assembly OGQM01 (sample SAMEA2579954, study PRJEB22360) | human gut metagenome | biome: human gut; feature: human-associated habitat; material: faeces | place: Denmark | collected 2008/2010 | reverse complement strand
CATACACCTTTGGAGGAACAGCACCAGCAAGTTTTGACTGTTCAGCGTTTGTCTGCTGGGTATTTTCCAACAGCGGGGTACATGACCTGCCACGAACCACGGCACAGGGGATTTATGACCAGTGTGCGCCGGTGTCAGCATCCGATGCAAAAGCGGGGGATATCATCTTCTTTACCGGAACCTACAACGCAGGGCGTCCGGTCACACATGTCGGTATTTACTGTGGATACGGGACAATGGTGCACTGTGGGGATCCCATCCAGTACACATCCATTCATAGTGCTTACTGGCAGAGCCATTTTTACGGTTTTGGAAGATTAAATTAACGAAGGGAGGATACGAAGTGTCCGTAGAAAGAATCAATACACAGCTTAAAAAGGTCAGGGAGCAGATCACACAGCTTCAGGCAAAAGAAAAAGACCTTGCAGAGCAGAAACAGATGGCGGAGGATGCCGAAGCCATGAAGATCATTCGGAAATATAAGATTTCATCGGAACGTTTACAGGTGCTGAATAAGCTCAGTGAGGATGAGGTCAGACAGTTATTACAGAAAAGAAATCAGGAACACAGGGAGGAAGCAGGAAATGAAAAAGAAGTTATCCGTTAAGTTCATACTGACCGTTATGCTGTCAGCTGTCCTGTTTTGCATGCCGGCTGGTGCATATTTTGCAAACGGAAGTCATGCAGTAGAAGTCCATGCACAGGAAGAAACGGAAGAGAGCAGTCCAGGGGAAAAGGCAGAGGATGAAAACACAGAAGGAATCCATAAAGAAGAGGACGGTCTTATAGAAGGTGGTTCCGGAGAAGGCAGTTCCGAAGAAAGAGAACCGGACAATACCGGAGAGGATTCCGATCCGGAAGAGGAAAAACCGGGAGAAGACGGTTCCGGGGAAAACGATCCCGAAGATACGTGCACCTGTAAAGAAAAGTGCAGCCAGTATGAGGTGGATAAGAACTGTAAAGTCTGCAGCAGGGATTACCAGGAATGTGCCTATGTAAATCCCAGTGTAAAGATTACAATCGCCACACCGACCGTGTGGCATAACGATACCACCAAGGTATCTGTTTCGGTGGAAGATACGGTAAAGTCCGGCAACTTTACGATCCAGAAAGTGCAGGCAAAGGTGGCGCAGAATGGAAGCTGGACGGATATCACAGAGGATATGTATGTGGAGATTTCCGAGAACAGCACCGTTTATGTGCAGGTCATCGACCAGAAGGGAAAGACCTATGAGAAAAACCGTTATATCAAGTGCTTTGATTTCACAAAGCCTACCTTAAATGCGGCAGTCAGTGACGGTCTTTTGAGCATTCAGGCACAGGATACGGATTCCGGGATCAAGGCAATCTATGTGAACGGCTATGAATTTACGGAGCATACGAATGGGGCATTGAACATCCGCCTGCAACAGTTTGATGCCGGGTATCAGTATTTTACGATTTCTGCTATCGACAATGCGGGAAATATATCGGAGATTTATAAAACTGCCAATCCATATTACACCGATCCGGAGACGAAGGACAGCAATGAAAAAGATCCGGCACAGCAGCTCCCGGTGGATGCGTCTGCAACTAAGCCTGTTTCTGCAACCGCACAGGTAACGGAGCATACCAGAACAGACAGCAATGGGAATACCGTTTCAGAGACCGGAACCGGAACAGGCACTTCCTCCACGAAACAGTCTCCGGGTACGGGAGATGCCACAGAAAGTGAAGAGAAAAGCAGTGAAAGCAGTACATCGGAGCAGGGCAAGGAGTTTTATACGATCCAGACTGCTTCGGAGAAGGTGTTTTATCTTGTCATCGACAGGGATGGTGACGAGGAAAAGGTATATTTCCTTACGGAAGTGAGCGAAAATGACCTGCTGAACACCACATCCGATAACAGCGAGACACTTCCGAAAAACTCTGCCGCACTGGAGTCGGCAATCCCTGTTAAGGATACCGCTCTTGACAATAACAATACCGATGCCACGGGAAATAAGAAACAGGATACGGAGACGGTGGAAGAAAATGCCGGGGAGAGTACTGAGGAAAGAAGTGAGCCGGAAACCACACAGCAGAAACAGGAGGGTTCCGGCTTTGCCTATCTTATCATGGGGATTGCTGCAGCTGCCGTAATTGGCGTGGTTTATGTTATAAAGGCAAAGAAGAAAAAGGAAAACTTCATTGACGATGATGAGGATGAGCTGGAGGACGATTACGAAGAAGAGTATGACGATGAGGAAGAAGAGGAAACAGATCCGGATGAGGAATTTCTAAATCCCGTGGGTGAAGATCCGGAAAGTGATGATCCAGTTATTGAAGTGGAAGAAGATGCAGAGAATGGGGAGGAATAACAGATGCAGTTAGTGATCGCAGAGAAGCCGAGCGTGGCACAGAGCATTGCAGGTGTGCTTGGCGCAATCGAACGTAAGGACGGATACATGGAGGGCAATGATTATATCGTGTCATGGTGTGTGGGACATCTGATCGAACTGGCACAGCCGGAAAGCTATGATGAGGCTTTGCAGAAATGGACCTATGCAAGCCTTCCGATCATTCCGGATACATGGCAGCATGAAGTAAAAAGTGACACCAGAGCACAATATAACGTACTGAAAAAATTGATGCATGACAGCCGTGTGGATTCGGTGGTATGTGCCACCGATGCCGGGCGTGAGGGGGAGCTGATCTTTCGCCTGACTTATAACATGGCAGGCTGTGACAAGCCGATGCAGCGTTTATGGATTTCTTCCATGGAGGAAAGTGCCATCAAAGAGGGATTTTCCAATCTCAGACCGGGAAGGGAATATGACCATCTGTATGAATCTGCACTGTGCAGGCAGGAAGCAGACTGGCTTGTAGGAATCAACGGCACCAGGCTTTTTACTGTGTTATATGGCGGCAAGGCGTTGAAGGTGGGGAGGGTGCAGACCCCCACCCTTGCCATGCTGGTAGACCGTGAAGCAAAGATTATGAATTTTAAAAAGGAAGCCTACTATGTGGCGCATATCCTTGGCAATGGTCTGGATGCGGTATCGGAGCATATCCGTGACAAGGCAGAAGCGGAAAAAATCGCAGGAGCCTGTGCAAACGGACAGGCTCTTGTGACCGCCGTGGTGAAGGAAGAGAAGTGGATCGCACCGCCGAAGCTCTATGACCTTACCACGTTACAGAGGGATGCCAACCGCTTATTTGGTTTTACCGCAAAGCAGACCTTGGAATATACGCAGAGCCTTTATGAGAAAAAGCTGGTGACATATCCGAGAACAGACAGCCAGTATCTTTCCGATGACATGGAGGGGACAGCGAGAAATGTGATCGAAGCGATTTTCAATTCCCTGTTATCTGAGCAGAATATCCTATTCAACCCGGATGTGAAAAAGATTCTGAACAGCAAAAAAGTAACAGACCATCATGCCATTATCCCGACCATGGAGATTGTAAAGCAGGATTTAAAGGCGATACCGGAGAGTGAAAGGAAGATCCTTTCCCTTTGCGCCAACCGTCTGCTCTGTGCCACGGCAGAGAAGCATATTTACAATTCCACCAAAGCAGAACTTACCTGTAATGGCATGGTTTTCAAGGTTTCCGGGAAAGAGATATGGAAAAACGGCTGGAAGGATTTTGAGGAGCTTTTCAAAAAGGCATATAAGACCACAGAGGATAAAATCGATTCCGATGATGCAAAGAGACTGCCGGAGCTTACCGAGGGCATGACGGTAACGGTTGAAGATACCAGAGTATCGGAACATTTCACACAGCCGCCAAAGCATTACACGGAGGACAGTCTGCTGTCAGCCATGGAAAGTGCCGGAGCAGAGGATATGGGTGATGAGGTGGAGCGTAAGGGACTGGGGACACCTGCCACCAGGGCGGACATCATTGAAAAGCTGGTAAAGGACGGATTTGTAAAACGGGAGAAAAAACAGATGATCCCGACGGAGGACGGTATGAAGCTGATCACCGTACTTCCGGATGTCGTGAAATCCCCGAAACTGACCGCAGACTGGGAGAATGAACTGACACTGGTATCACAAGGAAAAGTATCTGCAGATCAATTCATGGAAGGAATAGAGACCATGGTAAGGGAACTGGTGAAAACTTATCATAGTGTCAGTGACGAGCAGAAAAATATGTTTGTAAGAAGTAATACAGCTGAGAAACTGGGAATCTGTCCGAAGTGTGGCGGCGATGTGGTAAAAGGAAAGTTTGGTGCTTACTGTAAAAAGAAGTGCGGCATGAATGTAAGCAGGGCATTGGGCGTACCGCTTTCTGATACCCAGATCAAGAGCCTTCTGGCAGGGAAAAAGACACTGGTCAAAGGGTTAAAAGGGAAGAAAGGAAACTATGATGCGTACCTGATCCCGGAGGGCATTGAAGATTTTTCTTATACTAAAGACGGAAAGGAAATCAAGGGTTCGCAGTATCAGTTTAAGATGGAATTTCCACAGAAAAATAAGTAAACAGGTATTGATTTCCAGCATGAAAGGCTTTTGCAGATCTTCGCAGAGAATATGGCATATAATCTATATGATAAGGAATGTTGATACCTGATTAAATCAACACACAAAGATATAACATGAAACAAACAGCGATAAGGCGTATGAGAAGAAATATCTCATGCGCCTTTTTTGAAAGAAATGGAGGAAAAGATGAAGCAGTTAGAGAAAGAAATTACAGAAACAAACAGAAAGAAATCAATGGAACGCCTAAAAAGTTATGAGAAAGCCATTGCAGACATTTTGGCAGATGTAAAAAAGAACAAAAATAAAGAAAGTGAGGAAGAATAATGGATTACAGAGATTTTGTGGAACAGGTAAAGGAACAGATCAGGGATTATCTTCCGGAGAAATTCCGTAATGCGGAAATTTCAGTACATGAGATTATCAAGAATAATGATTGCAGGCTGGACGGACTCAGCATCCGGACAGAAGAATCGAATGTTACGCCCACCATATATCTGAATCCATATTATGCAAAGCTGCAGGATGGAGCAGAAATGGAGGATATTCTGACAGTGATTGCCGATATTTATCAGGAACATTATGTGGATCAGAAGATGGATATTGATAAAATCATGGATTATGACAATGTAAAGGACAGAATTATCTGCAAGCTGATCAATGAGGAAGCAAACAGGGATTATCTGAAGAACAAGCCATACACGAAAATGGAAGATCTCGCAGTGGTATACCAGATACTTATGGATAAAAGGGATTATGAGCAGGCATCCATTACCGTAACAGATAACCTGCTGGAAGCATTTGGGGTATCCTTAGAAGATATTCATGAACAGGCAATCCGGAATATGGATATTCTTCAGCCGTATTCGTTCCGGGGAATCAGTGAAACTGTAATTGACCTGATGGCTCAGAACATTGCCTGTGAGGAAGGAATCAGCATAGAAGATGCCCGTGATATGGCGGCATCCATGATGCCGGAGACAAAGGAAATGATGTATGTGTTGACCAATGACACAAAGGTGGACGGTGCGGCAGCCATATTAAATGATGACATAAGACAGGAGATTGCGGATAAAATAGGTGACTTTTATGTGTTACCATCCTCTGTGCATGAGGTGTTGATCGTGCCGAAGGATGCCGGCTGTGACAGAAAAGAGTTGGAACAGATGGTAAAAGAAGTAAACAATACAGAAGTAGCAGCACACGAAGTATTGTCGGATCATGTCTATGAGTATGATGCAAAGGAACACGAACTATTTCGGAGTGATAAGGCAGAGGAACGTACCAATGCCAGGGAACACAGAGAAGAAAAGGGAGAGCGGCATTCACTGAAAGACCGATTGGCAGAAAAGAAAGATAAGGTCAATAAAGCGGATTTGGGAAAGGAAGAACCGACGGCAGTTAAGAAAAAACAAGCCACATTATAAGAGTTAACGGCAAACAAAAGTAAGGAAAGCAGTCCGCAGGGGCTGCTTTTCTGCTGTTTAAATCCGAGAAAGGAACGTTATGAGAAAATATGATTTTATATCCATTTTGGCGCAGGAGACTGCAAAAGAGATAGTGAGAAATCGTAATGCGTGGATGCAGTATCTGACTACAGCGGCCAGACTGTATAAATATCCATTCCGGGAACAGATTTTAATTTATGCACAAAGACCTGATGCAACGGCATGTGCGCCCATTGAGGTGTGGAATGAACGTATGCACTGTTGGGTAAATAAGGGAGCCAAAGGAATTGCACTGATTGATGAAGATCGTGCTCCGAGAAAGCGGTTAAAGTATGTCTTTGACGTGTCAGATGTTCATGCCGCAAGGCGCATTGGACGTTACCCGGAAAGATGGGAAGTGCATGAAGAACATAAAAATGATGTAATCAAACAGCTGGAGCAGATTTATGGAGGGACAGATGAAACAAAGCCGTTTGAAAACAGATTGATAGAAATATCCAGGAGAATTGCGGAAGACTATTATGAGGAAGTACTTCCGGATCTGCAGTACATGATAGAAGGAAGTTTCCTGGAGGGACTGGATGAACAGAATATTGGCATCCGCTTCCGGGAAACATTGGCAGATAGTATTTCTTTTACTTTATTATCAGCGTGTGGAGCTGACATTGTGGAGTATGAGTCTGCACTTTCCTTTGATTTTATCCATGAATTTAATTCCCTGGATACTCTTGCAATCCTTGGAGATGCAGCAAACGAACTGGCGAAACCGGTGCTTTTAGAGATTGGAAGGACCGTCCGGGCATACAACCGGAACCATGTACATGAGGCAGAACAAAATTTATCACAGAAAGAACTTGCAAATACTTCCAGAATAGACTACAATGCTTTAAAGCGTGAAAGCGAAGGCGCACAAGAAGAAACTACAGACAACCACTATGACAGCGCAGAAAGGGGCAATGACAATGAATCTGACTTACGAACAGAATGGGGATTATCTGATCCCGACATTACAGGCGGATATCCAGCCGGAGGAAGCAGTGACGAAATTCGGGATGATGAGGGAGAGCTTTCTGAAGGAGAACCACAGGGGCGTGTACTCAGCGTTTCTACTGAAGGGCAAACTGAAAGAGCATCTGCTGACCATACAGAAGCAGGCGGAGGAGCGGATGGAGCAGTTGACATCACAGATGGCGGCAGGCGAGGGAGTGACCGAACAGCTCAAAGCAGCCGATCAGATGCTCTGGGTAGCGAAGATGAACAGCATCCAGAACCGGGCAGAGGAGATCGTGAGGGACGAACTGATTTACCGCCTGTAGAAGATACACTTTTACAGGGAGAAGCACCGGAACCTGTCTTTACACAATTAAGTCTGTTCCCTTCTTTTGAGGAACAGGTCGGAACAGTCGCAGCAGCGGAAGCTGGTATGAAATATACCATGCCCGCTGCTTTTTCTTTACCGCAGGAGGAACTGGACATCATTTTAAGGAGTGGTGGGGGAAAGCAGCACAGCAGGAAGCGTATCTATGCCAAATATGCCGAGGGCAGGGATGCAGAGGGAATGGTAGAGTTTCTGAAAAAGGAATACGGACAGACCGGGAAAGGTTTTGAAATTGGCGGTCATCCGGTGTCGGTATGGTTTGATGAACACGGCATGAGTGTCGGCTATGGAACGCAGGCAAAGGAAGCACCGATTGCAACCATGAACTGGGAGGATGTGGAAAGCCATATCCGCTCTATGGTGGAAAACGGAACGTATATGAGTGCCAGCGAAGCCTTTCTTGTGGATACGCAGGAGAGAAAACGGGTAGCCAATCAGATCTTTTTCTTTCTGCGTGACGGGATGGATGAAGCACCGGAAGAAATTGGAATCAAGGCAGGAAACTATCCGGACAGTGAAGAAAGACTTATGAATCTTCTTTCTGAGCATGAAGGCAGAGAAAAAATCAGGGCGATTATCGAAGATGCCAGGGAGCGTCTTGCATCCGGGGAAGCAACATTAAAATGGCGTCATGTGAAGTCACCTGAGTATCTTTTGTCAGAGATTGCAGACCTTGACAGGGAAAAACTGGAATTCCCGCTGCCGGATACACTGGAGGTAAAGCAGGAGGATTTCATCACGCAGGATGAAATTGACTATGCCCTTGGCAGAGGAAGCGGCTATGAGCACGGAGCTTTCCGCATCTATGAGTATTTCATGGAAGGACACGATCAGAAGGAAGCGGTTGCTTTTCTGAAAAAGGAATATGGGATTGGCGGAGGTTCCGGTGGTCTGCCGGGGAATGATGATTCCCACAATGAACATGATGGAAAAGGTATCCGTCTGGAAAAGGGCAGTTATGGCAATCCGTATGCAAAAGTGCTTCTGAACTGGAATGTTGTGGAAAAAAGGCTTCGGGAGCTGATCCATGAGGATAAATATTTATCTCCACAGGGGAAAGAGAATTATAAGGCATACAAGAAAGAACAGGCAGAGAAAGCGAGACAACGTGAGATTTCCCGTCTGGAGCATGGACATCGACTTGAATGTAAGAAGGACATCGAAGCGTTGATTGCCGAGAAATTCAATGGTTTTGTACTTCCGAGGAATACCGCAGATGAAATCGTGGATAAATATGGCATTGACTGTGTGGAATTTGTTCTTGCAAATACGGTTACGCATTTTGATTATGACGGTCGGTTTTCGCAGAACAATAAGGAATGGGCAAAAGGCATTGTTGCGGAAAATGAGTGGCAGAACAATGATCTGATTCTAAGCTCACATCCGGCGGTATTGGACGGATTTACAAATCAGGCGAGAAGATATATCAATGTGCTTCGGGAAAAAGAAAAGGAAGCACAGAAAAAGATTACGATTGATGGATATGAGTGTGTTATGGTTGATGAGTGGGGCAGTGAAAAAGAGAAATACCTGCTTGGAAATAACATAGAGGACAGCAGTTTTTATTATGCACAGGTCAATGGGAAAACCTTTGAATATGACCATAAACCAGAGCGCAGCGAAGTAGAGGACGATTATATCAATGCCATTGCAGAGGAAGATATTGATAGGCACGAAGCAGAAGTGTTTTCACGCTTTGAGGGGACGGGTGGTATCGCAGAGCTGGATGAAGTGCAGGAATTAGCGTGGCATGTGGTACATGATGCAGATGATGAATATGGCAATCCGACACAGTGGAGTGCCACCTTATCAGAGGGAGTATTCCTTTGGATTGATAAGGAAGCGGATGGATATGCGATTTATGATACGGCAGACACCACCCGTCCGGCATTGGAGACATTTTCGACTTTGCAGGAAGCAATGGACTGGGGGAATGAGCTTGCAGAAAGTGGCAGGGAAGCAGAGACGGAGTTCTCTGATGAAAGGGAACAGACCGAAGATGAACTGGACAACATAGACACGCAGGCTGCCCGTGAGCGTCTGGAGAATGGAGAAGCAGAGCAAGAGACTGAAGATATGCTGTCGCAGGTGCTTACCGGAGATTGGGAGCCGCTTACACCTTCGTCAGAGGAAAAACAGCCTGCATCAGAAAGGCAATCAGCACAAGAAAGGTCGATATCAGCACCAGATAAAAGTAATGCTGTCAATTTCCATATCAGCGATGATCGTTTGGGTGAAGGCTCTCCAAAAGAAAAATTCCAGACAAATATTGCAGCAATCAAGATGTTGGAGCAGATCAAAGGCGAAAACAGATATGCTACACCGGAAGAACAGCAGATTTTATCTCAGTATGTCGGCTGGGGCGGTCTTGCCGATGCGTTTGACGAGAGCAAATCAAACTGGTCAGCAGAATATCACCAGTTAAAGGAACTGCTATCGCCGGAGGAGTACCGCATGGCAAGGGAGAGTACCTTGAATGCCCATTATACAAGTCCGGTCATTATCCGCCAGATGTACGAAACATTGGAGAAAATGGGATTTTCCAGAGGAAATGTACTGGAGCCTTCCATGGGTATCGGCAACTTTTTCGGTATGATGCCGGATTCCATGAAAGAAAGCAGGCTTTACGGAGTAGAGCTTGACAGTATCACCGGACGCATTGCAAAACAGCTTTATCCGCAGGCAGATGTGCAGATCAAAGGCTTTGAAAAGACCGATTATCCGAACGATTTCTTTGATGTGGCAATCGGAAATGTACCTTTTGGTCAGTATAAGGTGGCAGATAAGCAGTATGATAAAAATAATTTCCTGATCCATGATTATTTCTTTGCAAAGACGTTGGATAAGGTGCGTCCTGGTGGTGTGGTTGCTTTTATCACAAGTAAGGGAACGATGGACAAAGCAAGTCTGGAGGTCAGAAGATACCTTGCACAAAGAGCAGACCTGCTTGGTGCAGTGAGACTTCCGAACACTGCATTTAAGGCAAATGCAGGAACCGAGGTCACTTCGGATATTTTATTTTTCCAGAAGCGTGACCGCATGGTGGAGCGTGAGCCGGACTGGGTACATCTGGGAGAGGACGCCAATGGCATTACAATGAACGCTTACTTTGCAGAGCACCCGGAGCAGATCGTAGGAAAGATGGAAATGGTATCCGGTCCTTATGGTATGGAAAGCACCTGCAAGGCAGATGACAGCAGCCCATTTGAGGAGCAGTTAGCGAAAGCACTTCAAAACATTACAGGACAGATTGATACGATTGATCTGGATGAGGAGCTTGTGGATGACATGAGCAGGCAGAGTATTCCTGCTGATCCGTCCGTTAAAAATTTCAGCTATACCGTAGTTGAGAATGAAGTGTATTACCGTGAAAATTCTGTCATGAAGCCTGTGGAAGTATCAGACACCGCAAAAGAACGTATCAAGGGAATGGTGGCAATCCGTAACTGTACGCAGGAGCTGATTGATATGCAGCTTGAGGAATATTCCGATGCGGCAATCAAGGGAAAACAGGCGGAATTAAACACATTATACGATTCCTTCTCGAAAAAATATGGTCTGATCAATTCGCAGACGAATAAGAGAGCCTTTAATCAGGACAGCAGTTATTGCCTGTTGTGTTCTTTGGAAAAACTTGATGATGAGGGCAATTTCAAGGGCAAAGCGGATATGTTCACGAAGCGTACCATTAAAAGGGCAGAGGTTGTCACAAGCGTGGATACTGCAAGTGAAGCGCTGGCAGTATCTTTAGCAGAGAAAGCTAAAATCGACCTTGATTTTATGGGAGAGCTTACCGGAAAAGATAAGGATACACTTACTGAGGAGCTTTGTGGTGTCATTTTTCAGAACCCGCTTACCGATGTCTGGGAGACAGCAGACCAGTATCTAAGTGGAAATGTGCGTGAGAAACTTGCCATAGCAGCCACTTATGCGGAAAATCATCCGGAATATGCTCCAAATGTGCAGGCTCTTACCCAGGTACAGCCGAGGGAGCTGGATGCATCGGAGATTGAGGTACGTATCGGTGCCACATGGATTGAACCAAAGTATATCAATGATTTTATGCGTGATATTTTCCAGACACCGGAACATTTATTCCGCAGGGATACGATAGGTGTGCAGTTTTCGGGTGTAACCGGAGAGTGGAATGTAAAGGGCAAAAATGCGGACTATGGCAATACGCTTGTCAACATGACATACGGTACAAGCCGGGTAAATGCCTATAAGATACTGGAAGATTCCCTGAACCTCAAAGATACGAGAGTATATGACACCATTGAGGAGGATGGAAAGGAAAAGAGAGTCCTCAATAAAAAGGAAACCATGATTGCAAGCCAGAAGCAGGAAGCAATAAGGGAGGCATTTAAGGACTGGGTATTCCGTGATCCGGAACGCAGGCAGACACTTGTGGCAAAATATAATGAGCTTTTCAATTCCACCAGACCAAGAGAATATGACGGTTCGCATCTGAAATTTCCAGGCATGACACCGGATATTGAATTAAAGCCGCATCAGAAAAATGCGGTTGCCCATGTGCTGTATGGAGATAATACCCTGCTTGCGCACTGTGTTGGTGCCGGAAAGACCTTTGAAATGACAGCGGCGGCAATGGAAAGCAAGCGTCTGGGACTATGCCAGAAGTCATTATTTGTAGTGCCGAACCATTTGACCGAGCAGTGGGCAAGTGATTTCTTACGGTTATATCCAGGAGCAAATATCCTTGCAGCAACGAAAAAGGATTTTGAACCTGCCAACCGTAAAAAGTTCTGTTCCCGTATTGCAACAGGTGATTATGATGCTGTAATCATCGGGCATAGTCAGTTTGAAAAAATCCCATTATCACAGGAAAGGCAGGCGGCTACAATCGAAAGACAGATTGATGAGATTGAGCTTGCTATTGATCAGGCAAAAAGAGACAATGGGGAGCGTTATACCATTAAGCAGATGGAAAAATCAAGAAAAGCATTGCAGGTGCGTCTTGATAAATTAAATGACCAGAGCCGGAAAGATAATGTCGTAACCTTTGAGCAGTTGGGGGTAGACAGGCTGTTTGTGGATGAGAGCCACAATTACAAGAACCTGTTCCTTTATACGAAAATGAGGAATGTGGCAGGTATCGCACAGACAGAAGCACAGAAGTCCTCCGATATGTTTGCCAAGTGCCAGTATCTTGATGAAATCACGGGCGGCAAGGGTGTAACTTTTGCGACCGGAACGCCAATTTCCAACAGCATGACGGAGCTTTACACGAATATGCGTTATCTTCAGTATGGAACGCTCCAAAAGCTGGGACTGGGACATTTTGACGCATGGGCGGCTTCTTTTGGAGAAACACAGACAGCCATAGAGCTTGCACCGGAAGGAACCGGATACCGGGCAAAGACAAGATTTGCGAAGTTTTTCAATCTGCCGGAGCTGATTGCACTTTTCAAGGAGAGTGCGGACATTCAGACACCGGATATGTTAAAACTTCCTGTGCCGGAAGCAGAATATGAAAATGTGGTTCTAAAGCCGAGCGAGTTCCAGAAAGACATGGTAGCGTCCCTAGCGGAACGTGCCGAAGCAGTCCGGGACAGGCAGGTACAGCCTTACGAGGACAACATGCTAAAGATTACCAATGACGGAAGAAAGCTGGCGCTTGATCAGAGATTACTCAATGATATGCTGCCGGATGAGGAAAATTCCAAAGCGGTAACCTGTGTGGAGAAAGCCTATGAGATATGGGAGAACACCAAAGAGCAGAAGTCAGCACAGTTGATTTTCTGTGATCTTTCTACACCGAAAGGCGATGGCACTTTCAATGTGTATGAGGATATAAAAAATAAGCTCATGGAAAAAGGAGTGCCGGAGAATGAGATAGCATTTATCCATGATGCGAATACGGAACTGAGAAAAGCGGAGCTGTTTGCAAAAGTAAGAAGCGGACAGGTTCGTTTTTTACTGGGTTCCACCGCCAAAATGGGAGCCGGTACGAATGTGCAGGACAGGCTTATCGCACTGCATCATCTGGATGTGCCCTGGCGTCCTTCTGACATTGAACAGCAGGAGGGACGAATCTTACGACAGGGCAATCAGAATGACAAGGTTAAGATCTTTCGTTATGTTACGGAAGGCACATTTGACAGTTACTCCTGGCAGCTCATAGAGAACAAACAGAAATTCATCGGTCAGATCATGACCAGTAAATCCCCGGTGCGAAGCTGTGAGGATGTGGATGAAGCGGCACTTTCCTATGCAGAAGTCAAGGCACTTGCCACAGGTAATCCCTACATAAAAGAAAAAATGGATCTCGATATTCAGGTATCGAAGCTGAAACTGATGAAGGCAAACCATACCAGTCAGAAGTACAGGCTGGAGGATAACATCACACAACATTATCCGCATCAGATCGCCATTTTCAAGGAGCGTATCGAAGGCTTTACCGCTGATATGAATAAATATGCGAAAAATAAGCCGGAGGATAAGGAGCAGTTCTTTATGCAGGTGGGTGGAAAATCATACACCGACAAAAAGGAAGCTGGAACTGCAATCATAGCCATGTGTAAGGAGATTAAAGGCATCAATGCCAGTGCGGATGTAGGTGAATATCTTGGGTTTAAGCTGAACGTGACCTTTGATTCTTTCAACAATAAGTTCGTGATGAATGTGAAAGGTGCCATGAGCCATCCGATGGAAGTCGGCACTGATCCGCTTGGAAATATCACCCGTATCAACAATGCACTGGAAGCAATGCCGGCACAGCTTGAGGAAGCACAGACGAAACTTTCCAATGTGGAACATCAGCTTGAAACTGCGAAAGCAGAGGTAAATAAACCATTTGCACAGGAAGCGGAGCTTAGTGAGAAGCTGGATCGTCTGACAGCACTGAACGCTCTTTTAAATATGGATGAAAAAGGGAATGATGCGATTGGCATGGACGAGGAAGGGCAGGAAGCAGAGCCGGAAAGAAAACTTGCAGACCGGCCAGCAGAACGGACTTCATTGAAGGGGAGACTCTCCGAAATGAAGGCAAGGGTGTCCGGGACACCTGCAGGAAGGGATGCAGTGGATAAGACAAGAGGAAATGAAACGATACGATAGAAAAATGTTTATGGAAAATTCAGTTGATTCCGCACAGGCTCTCGCTTATAATAATATTAAGGCAGAGAGCCTTTTGCGGAAATAGAAAGGTGCTATGCACAGTACAAAAGGAGGGATGCCGACTTGAATACAGAAATAACAAATGCTGTAAATGCAGCAAATGACCGGGCGCAGTATGATGAGAGAGCCAAAAGGTTATTAGGTCATAAAAGTATACTTGCACATATTCTTGTAGATACGGTAGAAGAATTTAAAGGCATGAATCCAAGAGATGTAGTGAAATACATCGAAGGAGAGCCGATGATTGGAGTTGTTCCAACGGAGCCAGGACTTACGAATACAAATGTGGATGGTAAACGTTTAGTTGGAATGAATACTGAAAACACAGAAATCAATGAAGGAACAATAAATTTTGATATTGTGTTTTATGTGCGAATGAAAGACGGATTATCGCAGATTATAGTAAATGTGGAAGCACAGAAAGATATGCCAACAGAATATCATATCTTAAACAGAGCAATCTTTTATGCGTGCCGACTTGTATCATCTCAAAAAGAAAGAGATTTTGTCAACAAAAAATATGATGATATTAAGCGGGTTTATACGATATGGATCTGTATGAATATGCCAGAGGATAGTACAGACTATTATTATCTTGCAAACAAAAAAGTGTTAGGTAACTGCATATGGGAAGGCAAGCAGGATATGCTTAATATTGTTTTGATTGGATTGGCAAAGGAGTTACCTCGTCAGGATGAAAAGCATGAATTACATCGTTTGTTGGGGGCATTGCTTTCAAAAAATCTTACACAAAGTGAGAAGTTAAACATAATTGAGAAAGAGTACGATATTCCATTGGAAGAAGATTTAAGAAAGGATGTGAGCGTTATGTGTAATCTGAGTCAGGGAATTGTAGATGATACAAAAGCGGAAATTATTATGAATATGTATAGAAAGGGTTATACGTTGGAACAGATTGCAGATGTAACAGAGAAGAGCATATCTGAGATTGAAGAAATTATAAAGAAAGAGCCTGTAATGGCGTAAGTAACAAGTAAATACCAAAGAATCAGGCAGTAGATCAGTAAATGATTTGCTGCTTTTTCTTTTATCAAGGCAGTCCATTGTGGGCTGCCTTTTATCATGCAAAAATGGAGGTAATCTATGGCAGATAATCAGACAGAAAAACAAAAAGTACAGGAACTTACAGACAAGCTGGAACGTGGACTGACAGAACTTTTCAACAGTGACAGTTACAAAAGTTATCTTTCTACGATGTCAAAATTTCATAATTACAGCTTTAACAACACACTTTTAATCGCCATGCAGAAGCCGGAAGCATCCATGGTGGCAGGCTATAATGCGTGGCAGAAGAACTTTGGCCGCCACGTGAATAAAGGCGAAAAGGCAATTCGGATTCTTGCACCTGTACCCTATAAAATCAAAGAAGAGCGTGAGAAGGTGGATCCGGTCACGCAGGAAATCATGATTGACCGTGACGGCAATCCACAGAAAGAAGAAGTAGAGATTACAATTCCGGCATTTCGTGCAGTGTCTGTATTTGATGTGTCACAGACGGATGGAAAGCCAATCCCGGAACTGGAAGCGAAGGAGCTTCTTTCCGATGTGGAAGGATACCAGGATATGATCCATGCGGTGGAAGCTGTCTCTCCGGTTCCGATTGAGATGGAAGAAATCGCAGGCGAATCGAAAGGATATTTTGACCGGGAAGCAAGGCGTATTGCGGTACAGGAGAACATGAGTGAGAGTCAGACCTTAAAGACCATGATTCATGAGGTAGCTCATTCCAAGCTGCATAATAAAGAAGTGGAGCAGGAGGAACAGGCGAGAAAAGACCGGAACACGAAAGAGGTGGAAGCGGAGAGTATTGCCTATACGGTATGCCAGCACTTTGGAGTGGATACTTCTGAGTATTCCTTTGGATATATCGCTGGATGGAGCAGTGGAAGGGACACCAAGGAATTGAAATCCTCTATGGATACCATTCGAAGGACGGCATCAGAGCTGATCACAGGGATTGAGGAACAGTTGGAGGAAATACGAAGGGACAGGGAAGTATCACAGGAGCAGACAAAGGAAAGCATCCTGCTCATACAAAATGCTGACCTTTCGGAGTTCAGTCTGCTGGATGTCTATGGGATGGACAGACAGGAACTGATGCAGGCACTTTCTGCAATGACTGAGAATGATAAATTAAGTATTCCGGCATATCTGGAGAGCAAGGGTGCATGGGTTACGGAAATTGGTAATCAGGATACGAGGGAGTATGGCGAGTATCATCTGGATGTCCGTTATAACACGGATACCGAGGAACTGTTTGATATGAAAGAGCGGAAAGCTATCTATGATAAGGCAATGGAACCGATCAATGCCAATGATGTGATTGTGAAGTTTGTGTCAGCTTTTGAAAGTGAGTGGGAAATCTTAAAAATCACAAATCTGTCACGGGAGGATGTCGGAAACTTACTGAAAGATATGACGGCACTCGATGAAACTGCGTGGGACGGAGATTATCTTGCATATCTGACCGGGCGTGGTGCAGAGATAACTCTGCTCGCATCCAGTACGGGGTTAAATACGGATATACTGGATTTATGGGATTTTGAGTACGATTTTGATGCAGGACTGACGGATGCGGTGGAGCTGTCTGCCATGCAGCAGGCAGAGCATATCATTCACAGGCTGGAGCATGGACAGCCTGCCTTTTCCGATGATGAAAGAAATCTGATTGTAAATTATGCTTATAAGCTGAGTAATGTGGAGAAAACAAGGGAGCTTGCAGAACATATCTATGCACAGGAAGTGGATGGAAATCAGGATGTTGCATTAGCAATGGTTGATGCACAGGCAGAAATCGACGCACTTCCAGATAGCATGGTCGGAATATCTGAAATGCAGGAGTATGGCTATACATGGAATGAAATGCTTCCGCTGACGCAGGAAAGGGCATTGGAACTATTTGACCATGATCTGCCAGTGTATCTTCTGCATACAGACGGCTCAGAGACTACCGTATCCGACAGAAAACAGATCATAGAGCATGATGGAATATGTGGCATTGAAAAAGGAGACTGGCAGAATGAACGGAAACTTCTCATGATGCAGGAAAAACTTACAGAGAGTAATTCCAACAGGGAAGCACAGCTTTTATATGGAAATACCGATAAATACGGTATTTACCAGTTAAAGGATAATCCCGAACTGGACAAGTTCCGTTTTGAGGGAACGGAAAGCCTGAAGCGTATGGGAATAACCAAAGACAATTTTGATGCGGTATTGCCGGAAAATTATAAATTGGTGTATCTGGGCGAATTGTCAGAATTGGAGGGACAGACGCAATCGGAAACACTGGAAGCAATCTACACAAAGTTCAATATTGACCATCCGGCAGATTACAAGGCACATTCCCTGTCGGTCAGCGATATTGTGGTATTACATGAGAACGGGGAAAACAGCGCACACTTTGTAGATTCTTTTGGATTTACAGAACTGCCGAAGTTCATGCTGACACTGGAGGACAAGGAAAATGAGATAGAGACGGAGCTTGCGGTTCATATCGCAGACCGTTATATCCTCGTGCATGAATGTGATGAGGGATACGATTATTCCATTCTGAATGAGCAGTATCATTTACTGGATGGCGGCGTTTATGACAATCCGGATATTACCATTCGCAGGGCAATGGATATGGTGATTGCAGATTTGAAAGAACCGAGATTTTCAGTTGTGACCGAGCAGTATTATCGGGATGAGTATTTACAGGGAGAAGTGTATGCAGGTTCGGAAGCAGAGATTGTCAATTTTAAGGAACTTTCAGAGAAAGCCGAGGAAGTGGAACAGGCAGATTTGGAAGCAAAGCAGGCAGAATTGAGAGAGAACAATCCGGATGTGGTTGCAGATTTCCGGGCAAAGACAGAAGAATTGTTTCATAGTCTGGACGGACAGAGTGCGGACGATATAGAAAAAACGGTATATGCCTATGTACAGTCGCAGATTGACGAGTACGGTCTGGATGCAGAGATTGTGGATGTAGTGGTAGCCGGGAGTCGATGCAGAGGTATTGAGCAAGAAAATTCGGATTTGGATGTGGTTGTGGAATACACAGGTTCCACCAGAGAAGATGACCTTTTTAATATGCTCCATGAGGACAGCATTTATATTGCAGGCATACAGGTAGATATTAACCCGATTACAGAGGGCAGAACAGGAACACTGGAGACTTATCTTCCAGAGGTGGAAACTTACCTGCAGGAGAAGGCACAGCAGCAACAGGTCAACAATCAGCTTGTCACGCAGGGCAGAGAAGTGGTGCAGGAACAAAACGCACTTGTATCAGAAGAAAAAGTGCTTTCTGAACTGGAAAAAGAGCTTGTGATCGAGCCAGAGACAGTCCATATTACATTTACTGTGGCAGAGTGTGGAGAATTTCATGGCATTGGAGCATATTATGAGGATATTCCAACCATTGAAGATGCTATCCGGATTTACCGGGAAATGGATCCGGCACGGTTAAATGGAGTTCCGGCAATCGGAGTGAATCTTCATGTAGAGGGAACCGACTGCCTGGAGGATGACCAGGTGGATCTTCTTACCGGAAAGACGATTGATGTAGATTTTCTCAACTATATGCCGGATGTGAGAGATCATCCGAGCGTGCAGGACGCTATTAAAAAGCTGGTAGAGGCATTCCCGGAGAAAGAGGTCAATGACCGGGAAACGAAGGAGCAGAAAATACAGACACTTGCGGGAGACCTTGACCGGTTATCCTATGACATGGATCCTTATGAGTATAGCGATACGGTATCGGATCAGGAAGCACAGGTGCAAAGGATCGCAGAAGATATACGCAATGGAAATATCGGACATTTGCAGAATTTTTTGCAGACTTCCATAGAAGAAGGCACCGATGAGAACAGTGAGCAGAGAGCCAAAGAGCTGCTTGCAAAACTGACAGAGTACAAGCCGCTTGCTAAGATCGAGGAAATGGAAGAACAGAATTATAACATGATTGACAATGTGCTTAACAATGGTGTAGAGAAGTTTAATCGTGAAGAGGAAAAGAAGGAACAGCAGGAAAAGCCACAGGCACGTTCTTCCCTGAAGAAGCGTCTGACAGCCAAACAAAAGGAAGCAGCACAGGGAAATAATAAGGATACGAAGGAACAGGAAAAATCAAAAAATCCACATAGGGAGATGTAGAATGATGAATAAATTTACAGTAGAAGAAATCAATTTCATATGTGTATTTGAGGCACGGAACAGAATGAAGGTGATGGAAGAAATCAGACGGATAATGCCGCACATAAAGGACAGTGATATGGAAGATCTTGCTTGGCAGGTGTTGAGAAAGTTAGATAGTATGACGGATAAGGAATTTGCGGAAATATCATTAGAAACTTGAGAAAATCAATGGGTAATGTTGCAGGAATGCGTCAATTCTAAATGGCTTATAAAGACAGAGAAGATGAAATTATCCAATCAGGAATTGGACAATTAGAGACGAATATAAGCACCTGATTCAGGGGGAGAATACTATCATAGATAATATTCTTCCCCCCCTGTTTTTGGCTACAGTGTCGATGACATTTTGGCAAAGAAATGTGGATATTTTACATGCTCTTCCTGTCCGCAATCTCAGCCATTTTCGCCGCATTCAGGCGGGTATCGCCATGGACTCTGGAATAGGACAGATAACCGTTCATACGGTCAATTTTCGTCAGGTTCCGGCTGCCGCATTTCGGGCAGACATGACAGAGATCGGAACCTTTTCCGTATCCAGTGCATTGATGCTGGAAATCACGATTTCACAGATCCGTGCTTTTTCTTCACCGGTGAACCGGGTAAGGGCACGGTATGCGCTTTTTTCGATGGCATCGATTACCTTCTGCACATCAAAATCCTCTAAGCTGCCATCTTTTTTTATGACATGGGTTTTCCTTGCAGGCAGGTATTTCAGACTGTAGTTTTCGTTGTATTCCGTAACCATAGGCTCACGCTTTCCAGAGTCCGTGAAGCTCTTTTTGCTTTTTGCAATGATTACAGATATAAAATTTTATTTCCATGTGTTTTCTCCTTCGTAATCAGGTCCTATGTCATAGGTTTTCTGAACGGCAGTGAATCCGTTTCATGGTCTTATTATAAAATCTCTTTTCCCGGACGGCTATAGACAGAAAACTAGAATTTGATAATAGGAATCGTTACTATATTTGTCAAACTTTTACAAATTTCCCCTGCACACAAAAATTTCACTTGTAATCTGGCAGGATATCGGCTACACTTTACGCATTCCAATCCGATAGGAAGGATAAGAAAGAGTATGAGAAAGAAATGGATTTTTACCGGAGCGGCATTTGCACTTGCAATGACCCTGACCGGATGCAGAGATAATGCGGCAGCCAGTATTCCGCAGCAAAGCAGCCAGGAGCAGACGAAGGAGCAGACACAGATGATCCCTATGGAGGAGGCACAGGAAGCGGCGTTAAAAGCAGCGGATATTGAAGCGGCAGATGCAGACATTTCAGCCACGACCTTAAGTGAGGTGGCGGGAGTGGCCTGCTATAAGGTGGAATTTACTTCCGGAGAGTATGCCTACGCCTACACGATCAATGCAGAGACAGGAGCTGTCATGGAAATGAGCAGCCAAGAACAGAATGCGCAGGCTTCCGGGACACAGACGGAGACGACAGACCCCGCTGCCCCTGCTCCGGCACAGAATGCAACAGGTACCGGAACCGTGGATGAAGCAGCAGCACAGAAGATCGCACTGGAGCATGCCGGAGTGAAGGCAGCGGACGCAACGATCACCAAGTCAAAGCTTGATTATGAAGACGGACGTCAGGTATATGACATTGAATGGTATGCAGGCGGTGCAAAGTATGACTATGAGATTGCGACAGACACCGGAGAGATCATCAGCTCCGCATATGAAGAAAAAACGATGGGAGCAGACAGCAGGAACGTTACGGTCAGTGAGGCAGATGCAAAGAAAACAGCCCTTGACCGTGTAAGCGGAGCAACGGACAAGGATCTCTACGAATGGAAGCTTGATTATGATGACGGACGCCCGGAATATGAAGGAAAGATCATCTACGGTGGAACGGAATACGAATTCACGATTGATGCAGCGACCGGATCCGTAATGGAGTGGGATGCTGAGAAGGTCCGTTAAGACAGACAGGAGAAGTAGTTGTGTACAAAGATTATCAATGACCAGTTAACAGATTTATTTTATAACTTTATCGAGATGGAAGACCGTATTGCGGCCAATGACCGGTATGCAGACTTAAACAGCTCGGATATGCGGTTTTTGTCCGCCGTAGGAAAAGGGAGCCATCCAAGGACCATCACCCAGGTTGGTGATTACCTGCGTGTCGGGAGACAGACGGCACACCATGCATCCAGCAGCCTCATCCGGAGAGGATATATCACCAAGATGACGAACCCGAACGATGCCAGATCCCAATGGCTCATTCTTACGGATAAGGGGATGGAGGCCGTGGTCTATTACCGGAACCGGATCCGCAGCAACGTGAAAGGCATGACGAAGAATTTCTCCGAACAGGAGATGGATGGAATGATCGGTCTGCTGGCGCAGATGAACAGCTTTCTGGATTCCAAAAGAGTGGAAGGCACCGTATCAAACAGAAGAAAAAAATAACCGGAGGAGAGCTTATGGCAGTAACCATACGTGACGTCGCAAGGGAAGCGGGAGTCAGTGTTGCGACCGTGTCCCACGCCCTGACCGGGTATACGGATATATCCGTAAAAACAAGACAAAAAATACAGGAAACGGCACGCAGACTGGGGTATCAGCCGAATGTCAACGGACGTAACCTTGCCAGTAAAAAGAGCAACCGGATCGCCCTGATCATTCCGGATCTGCTGAAACGGGAGCGGAAGGACAACATCACCTTCCGCATGATCCAGGGGGTGTATGGCTAATGCAGCAGCCCCCGGCCTGCGGGTGGGGGTGTCCGTTT
>OGQM01000933.1_pt1 | contig 22529 bp, 19 predicted proteins | sample 1553191 | NCBI WGS metagenome assembly OGQM01 (sample SAMEA2579954, study PRJEB22360) | human gut metagenome | biome: human gut; feature: human-associated habitat; material: faeces | place: Denmark | collected 2008/2010 | reverse complement strand
CCTGCCACGATCTTTGCAAGGGACTGTGTCACTGCATACACTGCACCGTGGTAAGGACTCCATGAAGAAAGATAAGGATCAAAGCCGTAGCTCATCATGGTAACGGTATCTGTCTTGCCCTTCAGGGAAGGAAGCTTGGCTACCATGACCTGTGTTTCTGTCAGCTGATATTTACCACCATAGGGCATCAGCACACTGGCAGCTCCGATAGAAGAGTCAAACATTTCCACAAGTCCCTTCTGGGAGCACACGTTCAGATCCCTTAAGGTTTCTTCAAAAGCTGTCTTAATATCACCCTCTTCCAGTGCCCTGGCTACAGCAGGAAGAGCTGTTTTCTTCAGATAATTGTCTTCCTTTGAGGGAATATTCACTACCACATCAGTTTCCTGGTGAGCACCGTTTGTATCAAGGAAGGCTCTCGCAATATTGACGATCTCTCTGCCTCTCCATTTCAGTACCAGTCTTGGCTCCTTTGTTACGACTGCTACGGGAACTGCCTCCAGATTCTCTTCAGCCGCATAGTCAAGGAACTCCTCGACTTTATCTGGGGATACCACAACTGCCATTCTTTCCTGGGATTCAGAAATGGCAAGCTCTGTTCCGTCCAGTCCGGCATATTTCTTAGGTACTTTATCAAGATCTACCACAAGACCGTCAGCCAGTTCACCGATGGCGACAGAAACACCGCCTGCACCAAAGTCATTACATTTCTTAATGATACTGCTTACTTCCCCACGGCGGAACAGCCTCTGGATCTTACGCTCTGTAGGTGCGTTTCCCTTCTGTACCTCTGCACCGCAGGTCTCAATGGAGGTTTCTGTATGCACCTTGGAGGAACCGGTTGCACCACCGCAGCCGTCACGTCCTGTTCTTCCGCCAAGCAGGATGATCACATCATCCGGATCAGAATTTTCACGTATCACATTCTTCCGGGGAGCAGCACCCATGACAGCACCGATCTCCATTCTTTTAGCAACATAATCAGGATGATAGATCTCCTTTACATAGCCGGTTGCAAGACCGATCTGGTTACCATAGGAAGAATATCCGCTTGCTGCACCTCTGACCAGCTTCTTCTGTGAAAGCTTGCCCTTCAGTGTTTCAGAAACCGGAACCGTAGGATCTGCCGCACCTGTTACACGCATGGCCTGATATACATAGCCTCTTCCTGAAAGGGGATCACGGATTGCACCGCCAAGGCAGGTAGCTGCCCCCCCAAAGGGCTCGATCTCGGTAGGATGATTATGTGTCTCATTCTTGAAGAACACCAGCCACTCTTCAGTCACAGGTCCTTCCCCATAATCAATTTCCACAGGTACGACTACAGAGCAGGCATTGATCTCATCAGATTCTTCCATATCCTGCAGCTTGCCGTCCTTCTTCAGCTTACGCATAGCCATCAGTGCCAGATCCATCAGACAGACAAATTTGTCACTTCTGCCTTCAAAGATCTCCTTACGTGTATCCAGATAGCTTTCATAGGTTGTTTCAAGGGGAGCTCTGTAATAGCCATCCTCAAACTCAATATTCTTCAATTCTGTTGAAAATGTGGTATGACGGCAGTGATCTGACCAGTAGGTATCAAGTACTCTGATCTCTGTCATCGTGGGATTTCTGTGTTCCTCTGTCTTGTAATAATTCTGGATATGCAAAAAATCCTTGAACGTCATGGCAAGGGACAGGGAATCATACAGCTCCTTAAGGCTGTCTCTGTCCATTTCACAGAAACCGTCAAAGATAATAACATCTGCAGGCTCTTCATACTCACTTACCAGGGTATCCGGCTTCTCCATGCCGGTCTCCCTGGAATCCACAGGGTTGATACAGTACGCTTTGATCTTCCCAAATTCTTCCCCGCTGATATCTCCGGTTAAAAGATAGGTTACTGCAGTCCTGATGATCGGTTCCTCATCTTCCTTTAAGAACTTCACACACTGTACTGCGGAATCTGCTCTCTGGTCAAACTGTCCTGGCAGGAATTCCACACTGAATACCTTTCCATCTGCTGGGATCTCTATATTTTCTCTGTACAAAATATCAACCGGCGGTTCGGAAAATACGGTTCTGCATGCTTCTTCGAAAATCTGATCTGAGATATTCTCCACATCATACCGAATGAACTCTCTTACCTCCTTCACTCCCGTAATGCCAAGGTAGCCTACGATCTCTTCCTTTAATTCCTTCGCCTTGACAGCAAAGGGCGGTTTCTTTTCCACGTAGATACGTCTTACATTTCCCATGTGAATTCATTTCCTCCGTTGATGAATTGTACTAGTTTTTGTGCGCATATCATTTACATTATATCGAATCCTGTCTTTTTTGCAACGGATTCTGCAAATTATTCTCGGATACTTCTTCCTCACTCATGAAGTCTGTGAATCAGCTGATAAACAATGTCTCCTTCTGTGACAAGCGGCTCTGTATGGGCAAAAAATACGATACCATCTGTCGAGGCAAGGATCGTTTCCTTCACATATCCTTCATAAGGATCTATGATCTCTGCCATCCTGTGTCCATACCGGACATCCTCTCCGGGACTTACCAGCCCCTTAAAAATACCGCCTGACATCGTATGTACATCTGTCAGATCCTGCTCAAGGATCACATGACTGATATAGCCGCTGTGGCTTTCGTAACGGATGATCCCCATTCTTGTCAGGAACCGCAGTACTGCTGCCACTGCCTGCCCTGCACTCTTTTCATCTATCGTATCTGTCCTGTTTGTGTAAAGGGAAAACGCTGCTGTCATCTCATTCTGCCAATTATAGTTCAGTGTCTTCGTATCAATCGGAGTCGGCTTCCGCACCATAGCATAAGGCAGTCCGAAAAGATTGGCAAGTGAAGTATTCTGAAAGCCGGTCTCCATCATTCTGACATGCGGGACAAACTCCCCCGCCATATAAAAGCTTGTCAGCTGGATCCCATAGGTGTAATTGCGAATCTTACTGAAGATCCCTTCTGCCAGCCGGTCTGCGCTGTCTCCTGTCTTTCTTCCCGGAAACCTTCTGTTGATATCCTGGTTTTCCACCCCGAAAAACTTTTCACCAACATTCATCCCAAGGGAATTGATCACCGGTATCACCAGTATTTTCTTTCCTGCACTGACACAGCCATTTGCCTCCAGTTCCTTCAGGGCTTTTACCAATTGGGAGCAGATATACATCTGCTGCACCTCATTTCCTCTTTCGGATCCCAGGATACAGGCAGCCTCATCACCCTTTCCAAAGCTGTAGCCCTTTATGATCATATCTTCCCTGTATGGAGAAGTCACCGTATAGATATTTTCTGTAAACATCGTTCATTAACCTCATTCATCATGGTCTATTCCCGTCAGGATCCGGAGGAGTAATGCTCCCTCCCGGACAAACGGGTACTCCCGGAGTGTAAATACCAGCCCGCTTCTCTGTGCCAGGATCTCCTCCAGCACCTCTCCCCGCAAAGGATCGATCACCTCACCCAGCTTGTCTCCCTTTTTTACGAAGTGATTATGTTCGATCTCCGGCAGAAAAACCCCTGTCGAACCGGATCTGATAAATTCAACCTCTCCGTCTGTGGAAAGCACCGGCTGCTGGATCTTACCTTTCAGTTCTCCGCTCCACATCCCAATATGCTTCATCAGATGAAAAATACCATCTGTCACCTGATTTCCAAAATGCCGGCTGATTCTTGTTCCTACTCCCATTTCGACAACAAAGGAAGGGACTCCCAGCAGATTCAATGAATGTGCCAATGTTGCTTCATGTACTGTTTCTGCAGCATTGGTCCATACCATATCCACATTCATAAGCTGCGCATAGGGAAGCACCCTTTCTGCAAATTCCTCACTGATCCGCACCTGCGGGATCTCACGTACAAAAATATTACTGGCATGAATATCCAGGCAAAGATCCGCTCCTGCTATATCTCCTACAATAGCTGCTGCCACTTTTTCAAGTGCAGTCCCGTTCTCATTTCCCGGGAATATCCGGTTCATATCCATATGAAGTCCAGGCAGCTCCCTGACTGCCATATCCATGCCAAGCGGATTCAGTGCCGGATACAGATCCACACTCCCATGCAGACATTCCGGATGCTCCTGCAGCCTTCTTACCATTTCATAGATCACATACTGTCCTTCAAATTCATCCCCGTGAATACCGGATACGATAGCAATCCTTCCAGAATCCGGGTCTTTTCCCTCTATCCTGTTTTTTACGATCCGCAGCTTTTCCCCTACCGGAAGCTGTGCTGCTATGATTTCCCTGATCATATTTTCTGTCCTTTCCCAAAAAGAAAAGCTTCAGGGCATCTGAAGCCTTGAAGCTTTTCTCTATTCTTCTGCCACCAAATTCTGCATCATATACATAATTTCCCGATCCACAGCAGCTTCTGTCACTCCCCGGGTATTTGCTGCAATCTTGAGACCCTCCAGTACGTACATAATGTTACTGGCTGCCCTTCTTGGTTCCTCACAGCAAAATTCTCCGATCTCCACGCCTTCCTCTATCAGTCTCTGGATCACCATGACTGCCGCATCGAACTGCTTCTTCAGAAGATTTTCCCTGCTGTAATCATTCTCTTCAAAGAAAAATTCATAGCAGGCCTTCTGCAGAGTCCCCTTTTTCGTCAGAAGCTCTCTTTTCTGTTCCTTCAGAAACAATGCCAGAATATCTGCCGGGCCAAAATCCTTGCCAATCTTCTGTTCGAACTCACTGCCCGAATCCTCCTGCTCTGCTTTCAATACTTCCAGAAAAAGCTCCCTGGTTCCCGGGAAATACAGATACAGACCTCCGCGGCTGATCTCACAGGCATCAACAATATCCTTCATCGTTACATTCTTGTAGCCCTTTTCCATAAAGACCTCTCTGGCCTTCTCCAGTATGTATTTTTTCTTCTGAAGTGACTTCTCTCCCATACCAGTAACAGCTCCTATGCAAGCGGTCTGTCATGTACTTCCAGAAGCTCTCTGATCTTCAGAAGTGCTTCCAGAAAAATACCATTTTCTATGGCATCTGTCCAAAGATTCCCCCTGGTCATGCCACCAAGTACATACTTTGCCATAATGGCAAATACATCCTCTATGTTTTTTAGCTGTGCAGAGGCGATCCATCTTTTTTCATCCTGCACTGTACGAAGCATATTCCTTGAAAAAGTATAAACGTAATTCCTGTCCATCAGTCCCGTGGCATTCAGTTCCTTTACAAGGGAAAGCAGCGTGGAATCATATACTCTTACCGGCATGGAAGAACGGTTCAGTTCTTCATTCTCATAAATATGGGAGGTACTCTGCCCCTGCTTTTCTTTCAGCCATGGAATATATCGAAACAGATTTTTAAAAATTGCAGTATATTTCTGTATTTTTTCCTGTCTGTACAGGTTTTCCTTCTCTTCTGTCATCACAAACTGCTCCTTAAAACTGCAAATTTCTACATCTATGAGTTATCTTATCATAAAAATAACAGAAATACACGTTGAAAATAAAGAAAATACTCTTTTTTCCACCTTTTTCGACAAGCTTTTTATTATCATGCTAATATATTTTTATTTTTGCTCAATATAATTGTAGAATTTACTTGATTCAAGCAATATAATAATAATCGAACTGATTACGGAAGTCAGTTCGAGCTAATTAGCAATTCCGGAAGAATTCCCCTTTTACACAACAGAAATCCCTGAGAGTTTCTCTCAGGGATTTTTGTTTGCTGTATGCACGAATAAATGGCAATGCTTAGAACCTTCCGGCTGCATTGCCATTATGTTTCATTTTTTCATTTCATTCCACTCCGCAGGAATACGATCCCATAAGGTGGTATGGTCAGATTTCCTTCTGTCAGGTCTGCTTCCTCTTCTCCTGTATACAGCCCGTTTTCCAGTGCTGCCTCCTGCAGATTTTCCTGAAGTGCCAGTGTCTGTGTTTCTCCTGATACATTGATCAGTACATGAAGCTGCAGCTCCTCCCATGTTTTGGTAAAGGCTGCCACGCTGTCTGAATCATACTCCGGCAGATCATTTACTGTTCCCTTCCGGATCTCCGGATACAGATTCCGGTAATAGACTGCCTTTTTATAATACTGGTAAACTGAAGAAGGATCATCCTTCTGTTCTTCATAGCTTCCAAATTTCATTTCAAAATCATCCATGTCTGACGGTCCTCTGCACATCCCCTCCGCAGATGGATCACTGGAAAAATACATGGGTGCCCTCTTATTTTCATCCTTACCGGAGCCTTTCATGCCAAGCTCTTCCCCGTAATAGATAAAGGCACTGCCGCTCATCATCAGATTCATGGCACCTGCAAGCTTGGTCTGTGCTTCTGAGCCCTCTCCTGCATAGTATCCAGCACTCCGTCCCATATCATGGTTCGTATAAAAGGGTGCATCGATATAATCCTTATTATGTGCAGAAAAGATTCCTTCGATCTCCTGTAGTCTCTGGCTGTAAAAGGATGCCGGCGTATTTCCCTTTACCACCTTTGCAATGATACCATCCTTGTTGGCAAAATCAAAATCAAACAGGCTGTCAATGCCGCTGTCATAATACTTTTCATAAACAGCCATATCAGAAAAGACCTCTGCCACCAGATAAGCATCCGGATATTTCTCCTTCACCACATCATTAAACCAGGAAAGGATCTCTATATTAGAGCCATCCGCTCCCGTCACATACTCCTTCGCTGCATCCAGCCGGAAGCCGCCCACTCCTTTAGCAAGCCAGAAGTCTGCTATCTTCTCAATTTCTGCCCTGAGTTCTTCGTTGTAGAGATTTAAATCCGGCATGCCATCCCAGAACTGTGCTTCATAATACCAGATATCACTTCCCTTCACCGGACTGAAGCCGCTCTTTTTCTCTTTGGAGAAATTGTAATATAACACATACGGGCACTCACCCGGATCCGGCTCTCCGTCTCCCAGTTCTTTCAGATAGCTGCACGCCTCCTGAAACCAGGGATGCTCTGAAGAAGTATGGTTCAGTGCCAGATCCATGATCACCTTGATCCCACGCTCCCTGCAGGCTGAAAGAAAGGCTTCAAAATCCTCCATGGTGCCATATTCCGGATCAATACTATAATAATCAGTCGTATCATATTTGTGATAGGTTTTAGAAGGCATGACTGGCATCAGCCAGATCCCGTTGCATCCAAGATCATCCATCGTCACCGGATCTCCATCATTAATATAGTCAAGCTTCTTTGTCAGTCCCTTCAGATCTCCGATCCCGTCCCCATTTCCATCATAAAAAGAATATACAAAGACCTCATAATAGGTACGATAATTATCCTCCATGGAAACCGGTTCAGGAACCGCCAGTGTTTCCATCTCTGTTCTTTCCGTCTGTTCTACATTTTTCTGTCCTGCGTTTTCCTGTCCCTCATTTGCCTGTTCCGCCGCTCTCTGGCAGCCGGTCAGTGCTGTCATAAGAAGCATGCTTCCTGCAAGACACAGTGCCATGAATCTTCTTTTCATCTGTCTGCCTCCCGTCCATAGATTTCTGTCAGATTTCTGATAAACTCCTGCCGTTCTCTTGTAATACCACCTTTTTTCATCCGGAACCGCCAGTTTTTCCCTATGGTGGACGGGAAATTCATTCTGGCTTCATTTGACAGTCCAAGCAGATCCTGCAGGGAAATGATCACAATATCTGCACTGCTCCGGTACGCTTCCCTGATCAATGCATCCGGGATCTGCCTTCTTTCATGGATTTCCAGATAGCGGTACGCAAATTCCAGCTCCTTCTGTGTCTTCTGTGCAAAATATCCGGCTACAGTTTCATTATCATGGGTTCCGGTATAGACAACCTCATTCTGGCTCTCGTAATTGTAGGGAAGATGTTCATTATGGGGATTTCCGTCAAAGGCAAACAAAAGCACCCGCATTCCCGGCCATCCGGTCTTCTTCAGAAGCTTCTTCACCGCTGGTACCAGTACCCCAAGATCCTCTGCGATCACCCTGTTTTTTCCAAGTGTCTCCTCTATGGCCTCTGTCAGCTTCCTGCCAGTAGCTCTGTTTCATCTCTGCAAGAAGATCTACAAAATCATAAGCTTCCCTTCCGATGGTGCCGATCCCATGCGGAGAAGGCAGGCTGGTAATTGACAGCAGGATCCCGGCTCCCCTCTGCATACGGTCTTCCTGTCTTTGAGCTTTCTTCATACTGGTATTCTCCCTCCCGCATATTTAAATATCCGAATCCGTCATTACCTGTATTATACTATCTTTCTCTTCTTATGTCTTTTATTTTTTCGTATTTTTTCGCTTTCATGAAATAAAAACAAAAAAACCTGGTATTTACCAGGTTTTTCAAGCAGGGGCAGTAGGAATCGAACCCACATCGACGGTTTTGGAGACCGCTGTTCTACCGTTGAACTATGCCCCTATTTCTGTGATTCTCAAGACCACTGAAATTCATTATATCTAAAACACCCCTATCTGTCAACAGCTTTTGCAGTAGATTTTCTTTTGATAAATGCTGGACGTAAAAGTGTCTTACTGATAGACACATGATTCATCAGGGAATGCAATGCCATATAACCACATTTTCCAAGCTCTGCCCTTTCCTGACGGATCGTGGTAAGAGGCGGTGCTGTTACTGCTGACATTGGCAGATCATCGAAACCGATCACACTGATATCCTCCGGCACCCTCTTATGCAGCCTCTCACATTCCTTCAGCACACCATAAGCGAGCAGATCATTACCACATACAATAGCTGTAGCTCCTCTTTCCACAAAGGCCGGCACAAAATCCTTGGCAGATTCTGCTACATAATAACCATTTGCTACCATCTCCGGATCTACTTTCAGTCCATGCGCTTCCATACTGTCATAAAAGGCCTCCTGTCTGCATTCCGTGATCATGGAATGCAGGGAACCGTTCAGGAAAGCGATCTTCTTATGTCCCAGCTCCTGCAGATGCAGGATTGCCGTATCTATTCCTTCAAAGCTGTCAGTTCCAATATATGCTACATTGGGATTCTTCCAGACAAAGTTATCAAACAGTGCTGTTGCGATCCCAGTATCCTGCAGCTGCTCCATCCAGGGATCCTGCAGGGCGAAGCCTACCAGGAAAGCGCCTGAATACCCATTTTTGAGCATAAACGTATCATATTTTTCCTGTGCCTGGAATCCCGGTGTAACAGGAAGCACCTCCACGCGCCAGTTATCTCTGAATGCCGCCTGCCGGAAGCCAAGCACTATATCATATCCAAAGTCACCGGCAGCTTCATATTTCATATTTTCTATGAACAGACAAAGCTTTCTGTGTTCTTCCTTTTTCATCCGCTTTGTCACATAACCCATCTCTACCGCTGTATCCAGAATTGTCTGCCGCAGTTCGATACTGACGTCTGTTGCTCCATTAAGCCCTTTTGACACTGTACTGATCGATACTCCAAGTCTGTCTGCTATTTCCTTAATTGTTGCCATTCTTCCTGCCTGCACACTCCTAATTCTGTAATCTGTCTTTCGTGTCAGCTTCAATCTGGGCGCTGAAGCTCTTCAGTTCTGCAGATGGTTCATAATTCTCTTCCGCATACAGTATTTCATGAAGCCTGACCACGTTATCTGCAAGAGACATGGGCACCACACAGGCTCCTACAGGAAGGGATGCTCCTGCCCGCATTCCCGCAAAAGGAAATCCATCACTGACAGTCACCTTGTAATCTCCTACTTTGCTCAGGACAGCAGCAATATCCTCCACATCGATCGAGGTAACAACATGAGGCAGCACTGCATTCATGGCACTCATAAGCGTTCCCACAGAGGCACCCTTTGCCTTCTCCATCATGGCGATCAACACATCCCTCTGTCTTTTGGTACGTTCAAAATCATCACCCACATAACGGATCCTGCAGTATGCCGTTGCCTGCAGTCCATTCAGTGTCTGCAATCCCGGTTCTGTAACCGGTTCATAATCAACACCTGCTGTCGCTGTAAAGGTTTTCTGGTCTTCACTCGTTCCCGCCATGCTGATCTGATAATTGTTCAGATGGCTGATCTCATTTTCCTTCACACCGATCTCCACCCCGCCAAGAGCATCCACTGCCTCCATCAGTCCTTCAAAACCAACGGTTATGTAATCTGTCACGTAGAGATCGGTATTCATATTGATCATGCCAAGAGCCATTTCCGGTCCCCCCTTGGCATAGGCAGCATTGCATTTATTGTAGGTATCATTGCCAAGATTCAGATAGGTATCTCTGTAGATAGAGATCAGACGCACATCATGTTTGTCCATATCGATAGAGCAGAGCATAATGGTATCACTTCTGTTATTTCCTTTTCCGAGGTTCTCATCTCTGGCATCTACTCCAAAAAAAGCAATATTATAAACTCCTGTATATGTCTTCGTCTCTTCGCCTTCTCCGTTTTCCTCTTCCTGTATCTTCTCCTTTACTTCCTCATTGACAGCAATATGTTCTGTATCGATCCTGTCCTTCTTTACACCATTTTTTCCTGTCGTACGGAGAACTACATATAAAGCACCCGCTGCTGCGATCAGAACTATCAGTTCCAATATAAAAAGCGGTATGTGTTTTATCCATTTTTTCTTATCCATTCCCTGCTCCTTTGTGAATTGTCGTAATTTTCGACAAACATACCTTACTATTTTATCACAGGAATCCGTAAATTTGAATAGAAAAGAATATTTTCTTAAAAAAATGTTACAAAGCTGTAATAATTACCTCAGATCAGATCCATAGCCTCACTCACACTGTCCACATAAATAATTTTGATCCCCTCTATATCTTTCAGGCTTTCCCGGCATACCCCAGGTACAATACAGCAGGTAAATCCCAGCTTTTTCGCTTCCTGTACACGTACCTTGATCATACTGACAGCCCGTACTTCACCGCTCAGTCCGATTTCTCCCATAGCTATGATGCTGCCATCCACTGCCCGGTTTTTAAAGCTGGAAACCACAGCCATGGCGATCCCAAGATCAATTGACGGTTCCATGATCTTGATTCCCCCGGCAATATTGACATAGGCATCACAGCTTCCAAGCTGCAGGCCAAGCCGTTTTTCCAGCACTGCCATCAGCAGATTCACTCTGTTAAAATCTGTCCCTGTGGTCTGCCGTCTCGGGATACCAAAATTACTGTGGCAGACAAGTGCCTGGATCTCTATCAGGATCGGTCTTGTTCCCTCCATGGCACAGGTTACAACCGACCCGCCGGCGTCCTCCGGTCTTCCGCTGAGCATCATCCTTGACGGATTCGTAACCTCCTTAAGTCCATCCGATTCCATTTCAAACACACCGATCTCATTAGTCGAGCCAAACCGGTTCTTTACTCCACGCAGGATCCGGTAGGCGGCATGTCTGTCACCTTCAAAATAAAGAACAGTATCCACCATATGCTCAAGCACCCTTGGTCCTGCTACGGTTCCTTCCTTGGTTACATGTCCTACGATAAAAATAGAAATATTCAGTCCCTTTGCCAGCTTCAGCAGGATACCGGTGGCCTCCCTTACCTGGGAAACACTTCCCGGTGCGGCAGATACCTCAGCAATGGACATGGTCTGTATAGAATCGATGATAACGATCTGTGGGCGTTTTTTCTGAATGACATCTTCAATAGTATCCAGATCTGTCTCACAAAGCAGCTTCAGATGATCTGTAAATTCGCCAAGTCTCGCTGCCCTGAGTTTGATCTGCCGCAGGGATTCCTCCCCGGATACATACAACACTTCTTTCCCTGCTGCTGCCAGCCTCTGGCAGACCTGCAAAAGCAATGTGGACTTTCCGATTCCGGGATCACCACCTACCAGGATCAGAGATCCCTCCACGATACCGCCGCCAAGAACTCTGTCAAGCTCCCGAATTCCGCAGCTTGTCCTCTCTTCCTCCGACAGTGAAATATCCGAAAGTGTCTCCGGCTCTGCCGCTGTATGTGGATTTCCCGTCTTTCTGCCACTGCCCTTACCAGTTCCTGTCACCACAGTCTCTTCTACAAAGGCGTTCCACTCCCGGCACCCCGGGCACTGCCCCATCCACTTTGCTGACTCATATCCACAGTTCTGACAGAAAAAAACTGTACCTTTTGCTTTTGCCATGCTTCCTGTTCCCTTTCTGAAAAAAACCTCCTGACCGGTAGGCCAGAAGGCTTTTACTTTATCTTGCTACAATGTCAACCTTAACTTCTCCTGCTCCTGCAAGCTCCACACTGAGATTCAGCTTGCCGCCCAGATTGGTCTTCATACCGCCAATACTCTGATCGTCCACATAGACTACATACTCGGTATCTTCCATCAGACCTACTGTGATCTGTGCATCCTCGTCTCCTTCCACCAGGAAGCTGACACCTTTTTCGGTTTCTCTGAAATTTAATACACTGGTTCCCGGTACGGACTCATATACAAATAAACCATTTCTTTCCAGCTTAGTCATTGTCTTAAATGTCTTAACCTTGTACTGATCACCATCATGCTCAAAATCCTCAACCTTCTGCTTGGTTTCAAGCCTGTGATTTCCAAAGCTTATGCTGCCATCCGCTTCTGTCCGGATCAGCTCTTTCACAACAGCCATCCTTATTTCCTCCATTGTATGCATTTGTATTAATTGTTGATAGCATTAGTATAATCTATTTTTTACTTAACGTCAAAAACAACTTTTCCTTTTCGATAACCTGCAGATACCGTATCCCCGGCCTTGATCCTTCCTGAAAGAAGCTCCTCCGCAAGTGCATCCTCCACTACCTGCTGCACAGCACGCTTTAACGGCCTTGCTCCCATCTTGTAGTCTGCATATTTCTCTACCAGATGCTCCTTCAGCGCTCTTGATGCGCTCAGATGAATGGAAAGCTGCTTCTCACATCTCGCAGAAAGCTCATGAAACAGCAGTGTGGTTATCTTTTCCATATCCACTTTGGTCAGCGGATGGAATACCATGATCTCATCAATCCTGTTGATAAACTCCGGTTTAAACAGTCTTCTGACTTCCTCCATGACCCCTTCCTTCATCCGGTCATAGTTCTGTTTTTCAGTTTCTGCCACTCCAAAGCCCAGATTCTTTGGCGCAATGATGCGCTGTGCCCCGGCATTTGAAGTCATGATCAGAACCGTATTCTTAAAGCTGACCTTCCTTCCCTTGGAATCGGTGATATGTCCATCATCGAGCACCTGGAGAAGCACATTAAATACATCCGGATGTGCCTTTTCGATCTCATCAAACAATACAACTGAATAGGGATTCTTGCGTATCTTCTCACTGAGCTGTCCTCCCTCTTCAAATCCCACATATCCAGGGGGCGATCCTATCATCTTGGATACAGAGTGACCTTCCATATACTCTGACATATCCACACGGATCAGGGCATTTTCCGATCCAAACATAGCCTCTGCCAGTGCCTTGCTGAGTTCTGTTTTTCCTACACCTGTAGGACCAAGGAACAGGAAGGATCCGATCGGTTTTTCCGGATCCTGCAGGCCGACCCGTCCCCTCCGTATTGCTTTTGATACGGCGCTGACTGCTGCATCCTGTCCGATCACACGCTTGTGCAGGATGCTTTCCAGCTTCATCAGCCTTTCGCTCTCCGTTTCTGTCAGTTTTTTCACCGGGATCTTCGTCCATGCCGCCACAACTTCAGCTATATCATTCTCTGTTACCTTAAGCTCATCCTTTTCCTGTTTCTTCCTGTTTGCCTCACAGGCCTTCTCATATTTGTGGATCAGCTTTTCCTGCTCTGCCCTGCATATTCCTGCCTGATCAAACTCTCTTTTCTTCAGGAAGCCTTCCACTTTTCTGTCATATGCTGCAAGTTCCTCCTGCATTTTCTTCAGCTTTTCAGGAACGTGGGTTGCCTTCAGCCTGACTGCTGCTGAAGCCTCATCGATCAGATCAATCGCTTTATCCGGCAGATTTCTATCATTGATATATCTCTCTGAAAGCTCTACCGCTGCTCTGACCGCCTCTTCTGTGATCACCACCTTGTGATGCTCCTCATATTTGTGGACGATCCCCTTGAGGATCCGCTCTGCCTCCTGCACAGTAGGCTCCTCTACCATGACAGACTGAAATCTTCTCTCAAGTGCCGCATCCTTTTCCACGTATTTATGATACTCCGCCACTGTAGTTGCCCCGATCAGCTGCAATTCCCCTCTTGCCAGTGAAGGCTTTAAGATATTGGAAGCATCAATGGCTCCCTCTGCACCACCCGCACCGATAATAGTATGCATCTCATCCAGAAACAGGATAATATTTCCTTCCTCCTGCACTTCATGGATCACTCTTTTCAGCCTTTCTTCAAACTCACCACGATACTTGGAGCCGGCTACCATTCCTGAAAGATCCATGGTAAGAAGCCGCTTGTTCTGCACAGTAAAAGGTACTTCCCCGGCCACAATACGCTGTGCCAGTCCTTCTACCACTGCTGTCTTGCCGACACCGGGTTCTCCGATCAGACAGGGGTTATTCTTGCTTCTTCTGCTCAGGATCTCGATCACACGCTGGATCTCCTGTTCTCTTCCGATCACAGGATCCAGCCTGCCATCTCTCGCCAGGGCAGTCAGATCCCTGCTATACTGCTCCAGTGTAGCAGCACTTTTTTTGTTCTTCTGTTTCATCGCCAGATCCTCTTTATATAATGCAGGATCCTCACCCATTGCTGCCAGCGTATCAATATACAGCTTCTGTATGGCTGCACCCATAGTCCGCAGAAGTCTTGTTGCCACACATTCACTCTCTTTGAGCAGTGACAGCAGGATATGCTCAGTTCCTGTCTTATCTGCTCGGAAACGGTCTGCCTGTCTGTCAGCCTCCTGTAAAATGGCCTCTGCCTTTGGCGAATATTGTTCTCTGTCCTTTGTAACAACAGCTGCATCCGGACTGATCAGTTCTTTGATCATGGTAAGAAGCTGCTCTTCCTCTACTCCGTTTTCAGTCAGAACCCTTGCCGCCACACCGGTTCCTTCCTTTAATAGTCCTGCCAGAATATGTTCCGTCCCCACATAGCCCGAATGGATCCTGGCAGCTGTTTTTTCTGCCAGCTTCAGCGCTTTCTGCGCCTTTTCTGTATAATTCGAACGCATCTTAAATTCCTCCATATTCCTCATAGATATCGTCGATCATGGCATGGATCTCATCTCTGCTGATGCCCCTGCAGCTTGCCTTGGCAAGAAGCTTATGCAGTTCTGTATCGATCTCCTCAAGTGCCATCAGCTTATCTGCGTTGACTGCGATCACTGCGCCTCTTCTTCTGTCCATCTGGACAAAGCCCTCCTGACGCAGCACAGTATATGCCTTATTTACCGTATGCATGTTAATGCCGATCTCTTCTGCAAGCGCCCGCACAGAGGGAAGAGAATCCCCCTCTTTAAATCTGGCTGTAGCGATCCCATATACGATCTGATTCCGAAGCTGGATATAAATTGCTTCTGTACTGTTAAAATCAATTTCTATAATCATAGCTTATCCTGTCTTTATGAGTTACCCCTGAATCTTCTCTGCTGGATCTGTCACTGGCAGCTCCGCTTTAGCAACGTGCGCCGCGAGGCACACGGTAACAACAGGGAGGAATAGCACCGCTATTCCTCCCGTTTCTCTTTCGTAGTTTATTTACAGATCTTTGTCATCCATATTCAGGAATTCAAATTCAAATTCATCATCATCTACGAGAAAATTCTGTGCCTTTCTTGACGTTTTTTTCACAGGCCGCTTTTCCTCTGCCGCTGTCAGATCTGCTTCCTGTCTTGTTTTTTTCCGGACAGGTCTTTCCTCTTCTTCATAAAAATCTTCTCTTTCCCTTGTCCGTTTCCTCTTTACTGGAACCGGTTCTTCTTCATAATCCAGATCACGGCTCTGTTTTTTCTTCTTCCTGACGGGTGGCTCCGGCTCTTCTTCCTGGAGCTCATCCTCTTCATCCTCATAATCCTCGTAATAGTAGGCGTCCTTCAGCTTAAAGATCAGAATAGTCACTGCTGCGATCAGTATCACCATGATCACTGCCATAACAATGATAATAATCTTTTCTGTAGTTACCTGCTTCTGCAGTGCTTCATTGTCAGCTCCTGTCTGATTTACTACGTCAAGAAGATTCGTTACTGACATCATGGTGCCATTTACATTATCATAAAGCCAGTAGGTTTCATCATTGTATACTACTTCATAATCATTGTGTTCCGGTTCTGCCGGGGTTTCTTCAGTATCTGTTTCTTCAGTATCTGTTTCTTCAGGTATTTCTGTGTTTTCTCCATCTGCAGAAGCTTCTTCAGATTCGTCTGCATCTGCTGTATCTGTTCCATCTGTCTGTGAACCATCTGTATTTGCTGCTCCATCAGAAGAAGCTCCCATGGTGATCAGGTCAGAACGGATATAGCCTTCCTTGGAAGAACCATTCTTGGTAAAACGGATCTGATACCATTTCTTTCCGGCGCTGTCTGTTGCTTCTCCAATCAGGGTAATGCTTTCCCCTTTGGAAAGGGATGCTACCGGATCATGCGAAGTGGATGCACCGGAACGTATCTTTGCACTTTCAACCGCAACCGTAGCCGCCTGTTCACCAATAGATGTAGGTACGGTATCTGCCGGCTTTTCTGTGGCAGCTGCTGTTGTTGCCGCAGGTGCTGCCTCTACCTTAATATCATCTGATGTCTCTACCAGATCGGAACGGATATAACCATAGGTGTTATTACCATTCGGCACCTTATACCACACGGTTCCCGAAGAATCCTTTACAGCTCCTACAATATCGATCGTCTTTCCCTTGACTGTGCTCCCTACCACTGAGCTGCTTGTGCTTGCTTCAGAACGGATCTTTGCAGTTTCCGCCACTACCTTTCCCGAAGCTGCCAGACTGGTAAATGTCTGCAGTGACACAACCATAATAAAAGCTGCCACACCAAGCATTCCTCTGATCCAGGTTTCTTTCTGAAATAAAGCTTTCATTGCCTTCACTTCTTTTCTCCTTATCTTTCTCTTATAAAGCGCCTCTCTCCGGTTTCTTCACGGAAGCCTTCACTACCTCCCTGAATACCGGATTTTCTCATCCTGCGGGCTTCTTCCTCAAGCTGCCTGTGATACAGCTGTTCACATTTACTGCATAATCTGCCGCTGCTGATATTAGCACCGCACATTTCACATCGTATATAACCACCGGCATTATTAATGATCTCAAACCGGTTATCCTTGATCATATCACGTATGGACTTATGAGTTACACCTGTGGCATCTGATATCTCAGCTACATTTGCTCCCTTATGCTCATCCAAATAATTACGTACCTTTCCATAATCGTCATATTCCTGATGTCCACATTCTTCACATTCATATTCACCAAGTCCCTTGTAAACAAGAACCCCGCCACATTTTTCACAGTAGGACGGCCTGTGCAGCTCACCCATGCTGAATATCGCACGTCTCATATCCATCTTACGTCACCTTCTCCATTCCCACATGCTCAGGCTTCATCAATTGCCTTTCCAATATCATGACGCATATATTTGTTTTCAAAAGTAATCCATTCCGTCGCAGCATATGCATTTTTTCTGGCTTCCTTCAGGTCAGCCCCTTTTGCTGTTACACCAAGGACTCGTCCTCCGTTTGTCACAATCCCTTTTTCTGTTTTGGCTGTTCCTGCGTGGAAGCAGAAATAAGAATCCTGTCCTTCGAATTTCTCAAGACCCTGGATCACAAATCCTTTTTCATATTTGACCGGATATCCATCAGATGCAAGTACCACACAGACTGCTGCATTGTCCTCAAACTCCAGGTCAATCTGATCCAATGTGCCATCAATGCAGGCCTCCATCACTTCTATGATATCATTTTTCATTCTGGGAAGCACTACCTGTGCCTCCGGATCACCAAATCTGGCATTATATTCCAGAACCCTTGGTCCCTTCTCCGTCAGCATCAGTCCAAAAAAGATCACTCCTTTAAACTCTCTGCCCTCAGCCAGCATGGCATCCACAGTAGGCTGATAAATATATTTACGGCAGAAGCTGTCCACTTCTTCTGTATAAAAGGGACTGGGAGAAAAGGTTCCCATACCACCGGTATTTAATCCGGTATCTCCGTCTCCTGCTCTCTTGTGATCCTGTGCACTTGTCATGATCCGGATATTCTTTCCATCCACAAAGGAAAGCACCGACACCTCACGGCCTGTCATAAATTCTTCAATGACAAGTCTGTTTCCGGCGCTTCCAAACTTCTTATCCTCCATGATCTCCTTAACGCCGGCCTTTGCCTCGTCAAGATCCTGGCAGATCAGAACTCCCTTTCCAAGAGCCAGTCCGTCTGCTTTCAGGACAATGGGAAAGTCTGCTGTTTCCAGATAGGCAAGTGCTGCCTTCGGATCATCAAAATTCTCATACGCTGCCGTGGGAATATTGTACTTTTTCATAAGATCCTTGGAAAATGCCTTGCTTCCTTCCAGGATCGCCGCATTTTTCCTGGGTCCGAAAGCCCGAAGACCTGCTTCCTCCAGTCTGTCTACCAGACCGCCTACCAGCGGATCATCCATTGCCACGATCGTCAGATCAATCTCTTTCTCTTTTGCAAATGCTGCAATCTTATCAAACTCCATGGCTCCAATAGGAACACACTCAGCGATCATGCCGATACCGGCATTGCCCGGTGCACAATAGATCTTGCTTACTTTTCTGCTTTTGGAAACACTGTATGCGATCGCATGTTCTCTGCCACCGCCGCCAACGATCAAAACCTTCATATCCGCCTCCATGAAATCTATGTAATCGTATTCTATGATACCAGGGTCAAAAGGTCTAAGCCCACATGAGCTTGCTCATAAGTGGGTGAAAGACCTTAGGACCTGCCCAGATATGAGCATAAAAGTGGGATGATAATCCCACGATATGCGAATATTGGGTAGGATTGTGGGAGTGCGTAGCACGAAGCAATCCGTAGGTATCAAAGTCGGGGGCTTTTGACCCCGACATCATTTTATTCTTCTACAATGGCAATTCCGTCTTTTACGGTCACCCTGCCATGTGCGATCAGATCAATTGTCTTTGGAAGGATCTGCCACTCTGCCTCTTCCATTACTCTGTGCTGCAGTACCTCCGGTGTATCACCGTTCTGTACATACACAGCCTTCTGCATGATGATGGCACCATGGTCATAAACCTCATCCACAAAATGAACCGTAGCACCTGTCACCTTGACGCCGCTCTTAAGCACTGCCTCGTGAGGCTTCAGTCCATAAAATCCCTTTCCACAGAAGGCCGGGATCAGTGCCGGATGTACATTGATGATCCTGTTATGATATTTCCTTACAAGCTCTGCAGGCATCATGATCATCATGCCTGCCAGTACGATCAGATCCGGGTTCTCCGCATCGATCGTTTCGCTCAGCTTCTGATTAAAGTCTTCCCTGTCTGCAAAGGACTTCATGTCTACAACAATATCCTTGATCCCATGCGCCCTTGCACGCTCCAGCGCCCTGACACCAGGCTTGTTGCTCAGTACAAAGGAAAGCTCCACATCAGTGATCTTCCCGCTCTCCACTGCATCAATGATAGCCTGCAGATTGGTACCACCGCCTGCGGCAAGGATTCCTACTCTCAGCATAAATCTACACCCTTCTCACCGGCAATGACCTTTCCTACCACATAGCCCTTTTCACCAGCTGCTTCAATAGCGGAAAGAACCTTATCCTTATCTGCCGGATCAATGGCAAGTACCATGCCAAGTCCCATATTAAATGTATTATACATCATTTTCTCTGCAATGTTTCCTGTTTTCTGCAGCAGTTTAAAGATAGGAAGAACCGGATAGCTGTCCTTCTCTACCACTGCACGCACCCCTTCCGGAAACATACGGGGAATGTTTTCATAAAAACCGCCGCCGGTAATATGACTGCAGCCCTTAACGATCACACCGGCTTTCTTAATGGCCTGTAATGTCTTTACATAAATCTTGGTCGGAGCGATCAGTGCCTCGCCAAGTGTTGTTCCAAGTTCAACATAATAAGTATCAAGAGATTCCTTCGTCATCTCGAACACCTTACGTACCAGGGAAAATCCATTGCTGTGAACGCCTGAGGAAGCAATACCGACCAGCATATCGCCATCCTTGATATGTTCTCCGGTGATCAGATCCTTTCTGTCCACCACGCCAACTGCAAAGCCTGCAAGATCATATTCATCCTCCGGCATCAGTCCTGGGTGCTCTGCTGTCTCTCCTCCGACAAGGGCTGCCCCTGCCTGCTTACAGCCCTCTGCAACACCCTTTACGATCGTTGCGATCTTCTCCGGATAGTTCTTGCCACAGGCAATATAATCAAGGAAAAATAAAGACTCTCCACCGGCACAGGCTACATCATTGACACACATGGCTACCGCATCAATACCGATCGTATCATGCTTATCCATCAGAAATGCCAGCTTCACCTTCGTCCCACAGCCGTCTGTTCCGGACAGCAGCACCGGATCCTCCATGTCCTTAATGTTCTTTAAGGAAAATGCTCCTGAGAAACCACCGATCCCGCCAAGAACCTCTGGTCTCATAGTCTCTTTCACATACTTCTTCATTAACTCCACAGATTCATAACCTGCTTCAATATCCACACCGGCCGTCTTATAGTCCATTTCTTTCTCCTTTTCTCTTTGCTTATCGTATTCTTACTGATTCAGGTAATTCTCATATCCAATCTGCTGCAGCTTTTGATCCTTTGCCTCTACCTGCTCCTTCAGATTCTCCGTGTAAGCTTCCAGCCTTGCCAGCAGCTCGTCATCGCCGGTTGCCAGCATCTTTGCTGCAAGGATTGCTGCATTCTTTGCCCCGTCAATGGCAACTGTTGCAACAGGAACTCCGGGCGGCATCTGCATAATGGAAAACACTGCATCCATGCCATCCAGCTTCTTCCCGGAAAGAGGAACCCCTATAACAGGCAGGGAAAAGAGTGCTGCGCACATTCCAGGCAGTGCTGCTGCCATTCCTGCTCCTGCAATGATCACCTTTAATCCGCGCTCCTTCGCCGATCTGGTCCACTCGATCAGAAGATCCGGCTCTCTGTGTGCAGAAATAATTCTCATCTCATAATCAATTCCCAGTTCCTTCAGCATCGCTGCAGCACCGCTCATCACCTTGAGATCTGAGTCACTGCCCATGACGATTCCTACCTTTGGCATAATTCTCTCCTCCTGTTTGCGTAGTCCCGAACATTTACATCATACTATATCCAACTTCTTGATTGCAACTCCAAATATAACAATTTATTGTTTCTTAAGGGAAACAAGCAATGGCTCATTCAATTCTTCACAGCCGGGCAGCACGAACATTCCATCTTCGATCACTGTGATCACCTGTTCCTCTTCCGTCACCACACTGATCTCTCCCAGTTCATCAAAAGGGATCGTGATATCCGTATGGCAGTTAAAATAGGCTTTCTCCGGCTCCGTCCTGCGAAGGAGCGAGCACTCGTTATCTCTGGCAATGATCTCTTTTCCGTCCGGGTTATAAACAGCAACATCCTCCGCATGGGAATAGCAGGTATCTCCCACTGCAAAATGCGGTCCTGTCTTTTCTGCGATCAAAATCGGCAGCTTATCTTCGATCTGATACTTTCTGGCCACCACATAAGCTGTGGTATTGGTGCCAATAGCAAATTCTCCGATTGGCAGCATATCATGATGGAACAGAATATTGTCCCGGATATATTTCCTGTTCTTTTCTTCTTCCTCAAAATTGCTGCAGGTATAATCCTTTACCTTTCCATCTTCAAACTGCAGGGAAAGATCCCTGAATTCCAGTCCGTTTAAAAAGACTCTCGTCACATGAAGTATTCCTTCAGTACCGGTCAGTACAGGAGAAGTAAATACCTCTCCCACCGGAATATTCACATCTGCCACACAGTTTTCAAAGTTCGTCTGATGTGCTGTATCTGTCAGATGGTGCAGCACGATCTTCATGCCTGTCCTGTTCTCTCCTCTGCCCTTTACGATCACATATTTTCCAAGGTCAAGGGTATCTATGATCTTCTGCTGGATCTTCTGATATTTCTGATAATTCAGGGTATTGATCCGGATCACCTCATCGAAGATCTCCGGATAGTTCTCACCGATCTCCGGTGTCGGGAAAGCAATGATGGTAAAGCTTCTTTCTTCTCCCTTAATATAACGGTTCTGAATTTCACCGGCCTGTGTCATATACTCTACAGTAAGCTTCTGCTGGCTTTCTGATAAGTGTACCGCTTCTTCCTTTTCTTTCAGATCCTCCGGTGCTTCCCCGAAAACCTCTACCACTGCAGGTCCTCCAAAATAACCGGCCTGCTCCTTAAACTCTTCAAAGCATTCCTGCCATGCCTCCAGTCTGATATGTACAAGACGCTTGTCCAGAAACAGCCCGATATCATCCTTATGGTCAAAATCATACTGCTTATTGGGGATCGCCCCAAAATAGCCATTCCGGTTCAGGCTCTTCCCCATCAGAAGACTTGCCGGTGCCCTGTAGATCACAGGCTCAAGTCCCATGGCCTCAAAATTCCTGATAGCCTTCAGGATCATTCTTTCAAAGCCAAGCGTGTATCTGATATTTACGATCTTTTTCTTACCGATATCCTTGTTTCCCATCAGGAACCCGATCCGATACCCCTCTGTA
>OGQM01000925.1_pt1 | contig 22634 bp, 17 predicted proteins | sample 1553191 | NCBI WGS metagenome assembly OGQM01 (sample SAMEA2579954, study PRJEB22360) | human gut metagenome | biome: human gut; feature: human-associated habitat; material: faeces | place: Denmark | collected 2008/2010 | reverse complement strand
GAGAAGGAAGACATGAAATGGAAGTGAAAATTGGACATATATTGAAGAAAAATAAGGGAAATATCCAAAAGACAGAGCGCTCGGAGAAGGAAGACATGAAATGGAACGGAAAGTTGGACATATATTGAAGAAAGAAAAGGAAAATATCCAAAAGACAGGGTACTCAGAGAAGGAAGACATGAAATGGAACGGAAAATTGGACATATATTGAAGAAAGAAAAGGAAAATATCCAAAAGACAGGGCGCTCGGAGAAGGAAGACATGAAATGGAACGGAAAGTTGGATATAAAATGAGAAAAAGAGGGGAAAATGTCCAAAATGCAGCTTAAGAGGCAGTGAACTTAAGAGAAAGGGGAAGTAGTTTGGACATGATTGAGAAAATATCATTTAAAATGTCCAAAAGTAGGAAGTCAGTCGTGGAAAAATAAAGCTTAAAAATAAGTTATATGATATTCTGTACAATGTGAGTTGATATAGTGAAAATCAACAAATATAATCTTGCAGTCAAGAATAAAATTGTGTATAATCACAATAAAATAAGATTTTATAGAGCAGTGACCGTCTGAAGTTACTGTGATATAGCTTCTAAGAGCATGATATCTAAGAACATGATATCTAAGAGCATGACATCATATCATGCAGTTCATTTTTCTAAGACCGTATATCGCGGCATTATTCAATAATTTGAGTGCCAATGCGAACAAAGCAGGGCAAAGGAGAGAAGGAGAAGGGAGGAGCTTTGTTTAGTTCAATATGCTCGGGGACAATCTATGGTCTCCAAAGCCACCTGATTCAGGTAGAGGTGGATGTCTCCAGGGGCTTGCCATGTCTTGTTATGGTGGGAAGTCTGGGGAGTGAAGTGCGGGAATCACAGGAGAGAGTGAAGGTTGCACTTAAGAATTCAGGAATGGATATTCCACCATCCCATATTTCTGTAAATCTGTCACCGGCAGATATTCATAAATCCGGAACCGGATTTGATCTTGCGATCGCATTGGGAATCCTGACAGCGACAGAAATTCTGGATGCTAAAGTGCTTGCGGATGTGTTCGTGATTGGAGAACTGGGACTTAGCGGAGAGATTAAAGGAGTGAAGGGAGTTCTGCCACTTGTGTGGGAGGCCTTTCGACAGGGAAAAAAGCAGTGTCTTGTGCCAAGGGACAATTATGCGGAGGCTTCCGTAATAGAAGGAATCCGCGTAGCAGGTGTAGGAAGCATTCAGGAAGCCTGTGACTATCTGCAATTATCGGAAGAAGAACAGATTAAAGAGGAACTTAAGCAGAGAAGACAGGAGGCAGAAGCCCAAAGGGAATGGAAGAAAAGAGACCATCGACAGGAAGAAAAAGCACTGGACTTTGCAGAGGTTCACGGGCAGGAGAATCTGAAACGGGGAGCCCTGATTGCAGCTGCCGGTTTTCACCATATGCTGATTGTCGGGCCGCCCGGAGCCGGTAAGACGATGATAGCAAAGAGAATTCCGTCGATCCTGCCGGAATTGAACTTTGAGGAAAGCATGGAGGTGACTTCCATCTACAGCATTGCCGGACGGCTTCCCAAGGGACAGAATCTGATTAAAAAACGACCGTTTTTAAATCCACATCATTCTGTTACAATTCATGCACTTGCAGGGGGAGGCAGGATTCCACAGCCCGGTCTTGTCAGCCTGGCACATCGCGGTGTGCTGTTCCTGGACGAGCTCCCGGAGTTCCAAAGACAGACCATTGATCTGCTGCGGCAGCCATTAGAGGATAAGGAAATTCACATTGCAAGAAGTACCGGGGCGTTTACTTATCCGGCGGATTTTATGCTGGTCGGGGCAATGAATCCCTGTCCGTGCGGCTATTATCCGGACCGCAACCGCTGTAAGTGTACGCCCTTTGAACGACATCTATACAGGAGCCGCCTGTCGGGACCGATGCTGGACAGGATGGATTTGTGCCTGGAAGCAGAAAAGGTGGAAATAGGACAGCTTCAGAAGAAAAAGAGTGGATTATCCAGTGCAGAAATGCGGGAGATGGTAAATCGTGCCCGAGAATTGCAGGAGAGCCGTTATAAGGGAACGGATATAAAATTTAATTCTGATTTAACTATGAAAGATTGCGAAAAATATTGTTGCCTCGGGAAGCAGGAGCAAAGCTATACGGAACGGCTTTCGGAGAAAATGCAGTTGAGCGCAAGGGGGTATCACCACCTGCTTAAGGTGGCACGGACGATTGCGGATCTGGAGGGGTGCGAAGAAATCCGGCTGCCCCATCTGGCAGAGGCAATGAGCTACCGGAATATGGAGCCGGAACGTTGAAAGGTATACAGGCAAGGTGATGGGCAATAAATCAGGAATTTGAGAGCACTAAGGAATGAAACAGGGAAAACATATTATAAAAGTACCATGAAGAGAAGAATTATAAAGAGAAGAATTATAAAGAGAAAAGTTTAAATGAAAGACAGGAACGGAAAGTAAGTATAAGTAAAAAGAAAGATAACTTTTCAGTACAGGTCGAAGCATTTACTGCCAAGACCGTAAGAAAATAATTCAGTAATGCAAAATCCCATCGGCGAAGCCGATTTGGAATGGATTTTGCATCGTAACTGTGAAGGTACTGAACAGCTACAAAGCAAGAATGAAAAGGAATCAGATATGGAAAATAAGAAATATGAATACTGGCTTCACCGGATGCCGGAAGCCGGAAACAGAACGATCCGGGAGCTTTTAAGGAGGTATCATACTCCGTTCGAGGTTTATGGGGCGGTGAGGAGAAGGAGCAAAGGGGTTCTTGAGGTGCTTACGGAGACAAGGATGGACGAAGCAGCGGAGTATACGAGATCCTATGACCTGAATCGGGAATATGAAGAACTGCTGCAAAAAGGAATCCGTTTCCTCACTGCAGAGGATGAGGACTATCCACAGAGACTGCGTAAAATTCCGTCAGCACCTTATGCATTGTATGTGCTGGGGCAGCTGCCGCCGGAGAATCTGCCGGCGGTAGCAATGATCGGTGCGCGCGAATGTTCGGAATATGGAATTTATGTGGCAAAGAATTTTGCAAAGGAGTTAGGAGCACGTGGAATACCGGTAATCAGTGGCATGGCAAGAGGAATTGACAGCATTTCACAGGAAGCGGCATTGCAGGGCGGCGGCAGAACCTATGCGGTTCTGGGCTGTGGAGTGGATATCTGCTATCCGAAATCCTCGCGCAGACTGTATGAGCAGATCCTGGAACAGGGAGGAATTCTGTCGACCTTTCCACCGGGGACAGAACCGATAAAACGACTTTTTCCGGAACGAAACCGGATTGTGTCGGGTCTTGCCGATGTGATTCTGGTCGTAGAAGCAAGGCAGAAAAGCGGCACCTTTATTACGGTAGATATGGCGTTGGAGCAGGGGAGGGAGGTTTATGCCATTCCGGGGAGACTGACGGATCGGCTGAGTGATGGCTGCAATCTCCTGTTACAGCAGGGAGCACTTATTGCCGTGTCTCCGAAGGATTTACTGCAGCATCTTTCACCGGGACAGATGGAACTTCCGTTGGAAAATCCCCAGAAGGAAACAGGAAATATGAGAGATGTGGAAGATGCCGGAAGCATGGGAGATGCCGGAAGTATGGAAGATGCCAGAAGTATGGAAGATGCCAATAGTATGGAAGATGCCAAAAGTATGGAAGATGCTAGAAGTATGGAAGATGCCAAAAGTATGGAAGATACCAGAAGTATGGGAGATGTCAGAAGCATGGAAGATGTCAGAAGCATGGAAGCTATCGGAAGCATGGAAAATATCGGGAATGTGGAAGGTGCCTGGAATACGGATGATAGACTGCAGATTCTCCTTGAAATACTGGATTTTCTTCCGAAAAGCGTGGAAGAAATCCGGACTGCATATGAGAAGAAAACCAAAGCTGCGGTTGCCACACCGGAAATCCTGTGTATGCTAATGGAGCTTTGCATGGAAGGCACTGTAACACAGGTGAGCGGAAATTATTTTGCAGCGAAAGGACCAACTGCATTACAGCAATTTTAAAAATGAGGTTAGATACACTAATAAATACTCAATAGATTAATTTGTGAAATAATGGAATGGTGAAAGGATAGAGAGATGTATTAGAGAAATCTGATGGAGGCGGATTATATCATATATAAACGGCATGCCATAAAACAAAATATGGTTGCACGCATACGATACCGTGAGGTATAATATAATTAATCCTCAGCTTTCTCTGATACCACAGAGAAAGGATTATGAATGAGCAAAAGATATGAGGAGCTTGATTTTACAGATGATTTCATTTTCTGTAAGATTTTGTATAATAACGAACCACTTTGTAAGGAACTGTTGGAAGTGATTCTCGGAAAGAAGATCAGGAAAATAGTATATCACGACTGGCAGAAGCAGATCGAAATGACAGCGGAAGGAAAGGGAGTGCGGCTGGATGTCTATCTGGAAGATGGACATACCGTATATGATCTGGAAATGCAGGCAGCCCGTAAGAAGAATCTTCCGAAAAGATCGAGATATTATCAGGGAATGATTGATTTGAATCTGATTGAGCGCGGAGCAGATTATGAGGAACTGAAGGAATCCTATGTGATTTTTATTTGTACCTATGATCTCTTTGGAAAGAATGCCTGTGTGTATACCTTCGAGAACCGGTGCTGTGAAGTGGAAGGATTATGCCTTGAGGATGGAACGATGAAGGTATTCTTAAATGCCGAGGGAGATACATCGAAGCTGACTCCGGAATTAAGGGATTTCCTGGATTATGTTGCAGGACGCAGGATACATGGAAAACTGGTTGCCAAAATTGATGAGGAAGTCCGGAAAGCCAGAAAACATGAGGAATGGAGGACAGAGTATATGACATTTGAAATGTTACAGAGGGAGAAGTATAAAGAGGGAGTGGAATACGGTAAGAAATTAGGCGAAAGACGTGGAGAAAAGAGAGGCATAGGACTGGGTAAACTGGATGCAATCCGGCGCATGCAGAGAAAAGGATTGAGCATGGAAGACATTATGGATATGGGTTATACCATGGATGAATACAAGCAGGCACTTCAGACAGAAAATCAACTGATTGAAAAGTAATACCAATTTCCTATTTTTTCTTAGATATCTGCCCGTTTTGGGTTGCAATCTCATGTCGAAGAGTGTAGAATATTGTCCGTAGGCAATAGTACATTAGTCACACATTCTTAAATATAGATCTCCGTGGGCTGTCAGATACCGCCGGCTGGGATATGAAAATCATAAATTACTCTGGGAACGAATACGCTATGGATTTTAACAGAAAAAAACTTCGTCTGGGTGACGTACTGGTGAACAGTGGCGTTATAACGGCTGAACAGCTGCAGAAGGGTCTTGAGCTGCAGAAGGGCTCTGGCCGTAAATTGGGAGAAACTCTTGTTGACGAAGGAATTACCACAGAAGAGAATATTGCGAAAGCATTGAGCAGCCAGCTGGGCTACGAAATGGTTGATCTGCAGGATATCTCCATTGATGAAGAAATCCTCAATCTGGTACCCCCGAACATTTTAAAGAAGCATACGATGATCCCGTTTGAATATTCCAGGACGGGGATGAATGTTCTGCGTGTGGCAATGTCAGATCCCATGAACATGGCTGCCATGGACGATATCAATATTATTACGAACCTGCAGGTGGAGCCGGTCGTGGCAACACCGCGGGATGTGATGCTGGCTCTCGACCGTTATTACGGACAGGCAGAGGTAAACTCCGCACTCGAAGAGTACGTAAAAGAAAAGACGAGCCAGATGGCGGAGCAGGAGGATATCTATAGCGACGACATCAACAACTCCCCGATTGTACAGCTGGTAAAAACGATGATCGAACAGGCTGTACGCCAGCGTGCATCCGATATTCATATCGAACCGATGGAGAAGCAGGTCCGGGTGCGTTACCGTATTGACGGTGCCCTGTATGAGAAGGCAACCTACAACATCAGCCTTTTACCGGCACTGGTTGCACGTATCAAGATCATTGGCGGCATGGATATTTCCGAGAAGCGTAAGCCGCAGGACGGCCGGATCACGCAGGTGGTGGACCGGCGCGAATTTGATATCCGTGTATCCATTCTGCCTACGGTATATGGCGAGAAGATCGTTATGCGACTTACCTCCAAGAACGCCTTATCGAGGGAAAAGAGCCAATTGGGCTTAAAGCCGCATGACTTACAGAGGTTTGACCATATTTTGAAAAATCCGCATGGTATTCTGCTTGTGACAGGACCTACCGGAAGTGGTAAGTCTACAACGCTCTATACCGCGCTTAGTGAGTTAAATAAAGAAGATGTAAACATCATCACCGTAGAAGATCCGGTGGAAGCAAATATTGACGGAATCAACCAGGTGCAGGTCAACAATAAAGCAGATCTGACCTTTGCATCGGCATTGCGTTCCATCCTGCGACAGGATCCGGACATCATTATGATCGGAGAAATCCGTGATCAGGAGACGGCATCCATTGCTGTACAGGCATCCATCACAGGTCACCTTGTGGTATCCACGCTGCATACGAACTCCGCAGCCAGCACGATTACCCGTCTGGTGGATATGGGAATTGAGCCTTACCTGATTGCAGACGCTACGGTTGGTGTTATTGCACAGCGACTGGTGCGCCGCCTTTGTCCGGATTGTAAGAGGGCAAAGAAAGCCGATGCCGAAGACCTTGAAATGCTGATGCGTAAGCCGGAGGAAGATCTGACAATTTATGAGCCATGCGGCTGTGCAAAATGCGACGGCACAGGCTTTCGCGGACGAATCGGTGTGTATGAAATCATGGAAGTGACTCCGCAGCTGAAGCATATCATCAGTAAAGGCGGAGAAGTGGAAGCCATCAAAGCACAGGCGCTGAAGGACGGCATGCATACCCTGCGTATGAGTGCGACCGAGCTCGTCCTGGATGGAACGACATCCGTACAGGAAATGATGAGAGTATCTTTCGACTTGTAGAATGGGAGGAACGACAATGGCCAATTGGGGCTATGTGGCGATAGATAAAACAGGAAAAGAAATCAAAGGCAGCAGGGACGCTGATACACAGGAAGCCTTAACGAGAGATCTGAAGCAGCAGGGACTCATCGTTCTGGAGGTAAAGCAGCAGAATACCTTAACACGGGATATCAACATCAGCTTTGATAAAAAGCCGGCGGCCAGAGATCTCGCCGTATTCTGCCGGCAGTTTGCCAGCATCGTGCGTGCCGGTGTCAGCATCATTGAAGCTCTGAATATGTTGGCAGAGCAGACAGAGAATAAGCTTTTACAGAAATCCCTCATGGCAGTCCGTGCCGATGTGGAAAAGGGGGAGAGCTTCGCAGATTCCATGGCAAAGCATCCCAGGGCATTTCCGGAGCTTTTGATCCAGATGGCGAGAGCCGGTGAGGCATCCGGCAGTCTGGAAATTTCCATGGAGCGTATGGCAATCCAGTTTGAAAAGTCCGCGAAGACACAGGCCTTGGTTAAGAAAGCCATGATCTACCCGATTGTGGTTGCCTGCGTAGCCGTAGGCGTTGTTGTAGTCATGCTGGTATTCGTTATTCCACGATATACGGATATGTTTGAAGAGCTTGATGCCGAGCTTCCTGCAATCACACTTGCCGTTGTAGGACTCAGCAATTTTATTAAAAATTACTGGTTTATTATCGTTCCGGTAGTAATTGCGATTGCAGTAGCCTTTCATATGTGGAAAAAGACCTTATCCGGCAAGCATGTTTTAGGAAAACTGGCACTCAAATTTCCAATGACGAAAAACCTGGTAATAAAGAGTGCCTCTTCCCAGATGGCCCGCACCTTAAGCACGCTGCTTACCGCAGGTGTTCCGCTCACGGAAGCAGTGGATATTGTAGCGGATACCATGGGAAATATCTGGTATAAGGAAGCCTTAAAGGAAGCGCTCGAGCAGCTTCTGGTCGGTGTCCCTTTATCCCAGCCGTTACAGACCTGCGGACTCTTCCCACCGATGGTATACCATATGGTACGAATCGGTGAAGAAGCCGGCTCCACAGAAGAAATGCTGAACAAACTGGCAGACTACTATGAAGAAGAAGTGGAAATGGCTGTCCAGTCCTTAATGGCCGCCATGGAACCGATGATTATCATCATCCTCGCCGGCATCGTCGGCATCCTTCTCGCCGCCGTCATGCTTCCCATGGTCAACATGTATGCGGCACTTGACAACTTGTAATTACTAGCTTCGTCATAGACGAGAAACAGCAGGATGGGGGCTTGCACACAGATCCTGCTGTTTCGAAGGATATGAACGGAGCGCCTCCACATGAAATAAGGCTGAGCCGTGAAACGGCGGGAGGTTGCGAAGCAACCGTGCCTTATGAATGTTAGTGGGGCGCGGCGAAGCTGTAATTACAAGTATGAACAGTTAAGCCTTATGAATGGAGGCTTCGCACTGGTGTTATCAGTGAGAGAAATGTAAAAAACATGTGAAGAATTTCACTAAAATTTCCGATAATATATGCCAATTGAATAAAAATGACTGCGACGTAGGGACAGTCATTTTTAAATAAAAACAACAAACAAAGGAGAATTTTCATGAAAAAGGAAAAAATGAATGACAAAGGTTTTTCACTTGTTGAGTTAATCATCGTTATTGCGATTATGGCAGTACTCGTTGTAGTTCTTGCTCCTCAGTACTTAAAGTATGTTGAGAGATCCAGAAACTCAACAGACTTACAGAATGCTACAGCTGCCGTAACTGCATGTCAGGTGTATGCAGCAGATCCAGAAGCAACTCAGACATTCAAGACGGGTGAAACGTTTACAATTACAGTTACAAGAACGAATCCAGCTGCAGTTGCGAGTGCAGATAATGGCACAAAGTTAGCAGCAGAGACAGCTTTGGATGATGCAGCAATTAAATTGGCTGATTTGAAATGTAAAAGTAAAACAAAATGGACTACTTATATTATTACAGGCACTGTAGATACTAATGGAAGTTTAACATTTGATTATTCTTGTGATGGAACTCCTACAACTGCATTTAAAGATGCAATGGCAGGAAACTAATTGAATGATTATAGTTATTAAGTTAAGCATGGATACAATCTAGTATCTATGTATTTGTTTGCCTGATTATGAACACCCCCTTCCCCCCCTCTCGTCACAGCAGAGCCTTAAGGTCGTCGGTTTCGACGATCCCTTGATCGCTCGTGTACCCTACGACCTTTATGAAGCGAGAGCCCGCGATTCTGTGATCAGAATGGATGGAAGTGCCACAAGGACTCCTGCGGTATATGCCGCAGGAGAATTGTGGGTTTAAGAAGAGTAACAAAGATCGAAAAAGATTGAAAAATAAGTAATAACAGTTTTAATACCATCAACATTTATGGATAAGGATATTCCCTATGCTCGCAGAAATTATTTTTTACATCTTCATATTTCTTTTCGGAATCGTGATCGGCAGTTTTTTAAATGTCTGCATTTACCGCATACCGAAGCATGAAGATATCGTGAAAACACGGTCACACTGCATGTCCTGTGGTTATCAGCTCAAGTGGTATGACATGTTTCCGGTATTCAGTTACCTCTTTCTGCGGGGCAGATGCCGGAAATGTCATGCGAAGCTTTCCGTACAGTATCCGCTGATTGAAGCAGCGAACGGCATTCTTTATGTAATGATCGTGTGGATTCATGGAATGACAATTACTTCTATATTATATTGCCTGCTGGTTTCTGCACTTCTGGTAATCAGTGTCATTGATTTCAGAACCTTTGAGATTCCCCTTGGAATCAATATTTTTATTTTGATTCTCGGAATCGTCCGCGTAGCAACAGACTTTACCTGTGTGCTGGACTACGTGATCGGATTCCTAAGTGTGAGCGTTGTGCTCGCCATTCTGTATTATGCCTCCAAAGGAAGAGCAATCGGTGGAGGCGATGTGAAGCTCATGGCCGTCTGCGGACTGGTGCTTGGCTGGAAGCTGGTTCTGCTGGCATTCTTTTTAGGATGCATTTTAGGATCGGTCATTCATATTATCCGGATGAAGGCATTTGGCGCCGACCGGGTTCTGGCGATGGGACCATACCTTTCGTTGGGAGTACTCCTTGCAGTTTTGTGGGGAAATACCATGATTCAGTGGTACATGGGACTGCTGGGTTTTTAGCCTTAAGATCGAATATTTTACCTGCTTGGTAATCCCGGCAGGTTTCTTATATATAACATCATTTTTTCAGGACAAAGGAGGAAACGATTCGTGGCTGGTAAAGTAATCAGTATAGAAATCGGATATTCACTGACAAGAGTATGTGAGGTTGACTATAAATCAAAAACCCATAAGGTGTACGGGTATTTTTCAATGTCGACTCCGGAGGGAATGATTAATGACGGTATTTTGAATTTAAATGAAACCTTTGTGACGGATTTAAGGGAAGCTCTTGCAGAGTATAAGATGAAATCGAAGCAGGTGGTGTTTACCCTGACTTCGACCAAGATCGCCAGCCGTGAGGTTACGATTCCTTTTGTGAAAGAAAACCGGATCATGGATGTTGTAAATGCCAATGCGTCGGACTATTTCCCGGTGGACTTAAGCCAGTATCAGCTTGCGTATAGCATGCTTGGTGTGACCGGAAATCCGAAGTCAGGACAGCAGTATAAGCTTCTGGTTCTGGCAGCGCCACAGGCACTTCTCGATGGTTATCAGCAGCTTGCCAGGGCACTGAAGCTGGAGCTTGCGGCCCTTGACTATGCCGGAAACAGTATTTATCAGGTCGTAAAGGATGAGTGTGCACAGAAAGCGCAGATGATCGTAAAGATCGAAGAGGGTGCAACCATGGTGCTGGTCGTGAATCAGTCGGTGATTTCCTTTATCCGAAGCGTTTCCTACGGTGTGCAGGAAGCCTTGGAACTGACCTATAACCTTCCTTTGAAAAACCGGATTGAGACGCCGGAACAGGCAATGGAGCTTTTGTCCAGGAAGTCCTTTGTGGTGCTGAACGATGGATCCGAAGAGACTGAGGGAGGCGAAGAAGAAAAGTCCAAAGAACAGGAATTCTGCGAATCCATGACAGATGTACTGGTTCCGCTGGTTGGTGCGGTTTCACGTGTTGTGGATTACTATGTTTCCCATAATGCCAATACCCCGATTGAGAAGATTCTCTTAACCGGTCTTGGTGCAAATATGAAGGGTATTCACAGACTTTTGGCCCAGCAGCTGGACTATCCGATTGAAATTTTACGTCAGGCAGAGGGCTGGAACCTGGAAAAGAGCTTTGAAGGTAAGTTCTTCGGTGAATATGTTGCCTGTGTGGGTGCCACAGCGGCTCCACTTGGCTTTAAAGCCGATAATGAAAAGGGCAAAGGCGGTAAGACCGGAGATACGAAGAGTAAGGGCAAGGTGAACGGAATCCTGATTGCTGCTGCAGTCTTTGCATTCGGCATACTGGGTGCTGTAATTCTGAGTGTGGCTTCTGCCATTACCTATGTCGCAGCAAAGGCAGAGAACCGGGCACTGCAGGAGCAGATGGCAGGTTTACAGGAAATTAAGCCGATTTATGATAATTATGTGAGTACCAAAACAGCTTACGACCGGTTGACGGCCATGCATGATGCCACCCGCAACCGGAACGATGATTTATATGCGTTTATGGAAGAACTGGAACGCAAGATGCCAAGTAACGGAGTAATCACTTCCTTTACCAGTGATGCGGAGACGGTAACGATCAACATGTCGGTATCTTCGAAGACGGAGGCAGCATCGATGATTGAACAGTTCCGTACCTTTGATTCCCTCCTTCCCGATACGGTGTCAGTATCTTCGATTACCGCAGATGTGGATGGCGAGGATACCGTGCTTTCCTATAACTTTACAATTGTCGGATCCTACCGGGATATGGATGAAGCTCCGGAGGATGAGATGACCGATGAAGAAGCGATGCAGCAGAATCTGGAAGATACGGAAAACCACGAAGTGGCGAAAGCGCAGTAAAGGAGAAGAACGATGAAGGTATCAAAGAAAGATATTTATTTAATCATTGGATTTTTGGGAGTCCTCGCTTTCCTCTGTGCATTCCTGTGGGTTTATCAGCCGACCATGGAAAAGGTGGATGCCTTAAAGGCAGAGAGCCGCTCTCTGGAAATAGAAATTGCAGATCTGCAAAGCAAGATGGATAACAAGGACACTTATGTGTCTAAGACTCAGGAAATGGCAACCGAGATGGACAGTATTTTGCAGATGTTTCCCGTGGAGTTAAAGGAAGAGGATGCTATTGTATTGACGTTAACGGAGGAATTATTATCTCCGATGATCGTGACTACGCTTACCATGGATGAAACAGAACCGGTGGACTTCGAGCTTTATACGCAGGAATCCGAAGAGGCAGAACCGGTCGATACAGGAGAAACGATACAGCTTGGACTTTACCGGAATCCGGTTTCCATGCAGTTTGTTTCAAGCTACGAGGCCCTGAAGCGCTATGTGAAGACCGTGGCTCTGCAGACAAACCGTACGAAGATCGTCGGGATCACCGCTTCTTATGACGAAATGACAGGCTTACTTACCTGCGTGGCAAACTTAAATATGTATTTTATTACCGGACAGGAAGACAAGACCTATGTACAGCCGGACTTCTCTTCGGTCATTACCGGAACGGATAATCCGTTCGGTTCCATCACAATGCCTTATGAAGCAGATGTTGCAGGACTTGCAGAGGATGCAACGGGTATTCATGTGGATGAGGAAGAAGCAGAAGAGGATAACGGTGAAGATATGTAGCTGCTGTCTGATTACGGATACCCGTCAGGAAGAAGCTGCCGGAAGAAGCCGCCTAAGAAAAGAATAGTCTGCATAGAGAACCTGAACAGAATAAGCAGGACAGAGGATACGCATGAAGCAGAAGGAAAAAGTTCAACAACTGAATAAGAACGCGGGCTTTTCCCTGCTGGAGCTTCTGATTGCCGTTACGATTCTGGCAATCATTACGATTCCCATGCTACATATGTTCGTGACTTCCGCCAGAATCAATGGCAAGTCCCGGATCACCCTGCGGGCAACCGTACTTGCACAGGATATTGTAGAGGGGCTGAAGGCATATCATATCGATGAAATTCAGGATCAGTTTAACGGTGTGGAAGACTTTGAGATGCTGAATACCTCTGTCATTGCAGGAGACTGTACCTATAAAGAGGATGTGGATAGGGAAATCGCTGAAAATGGTTCCGATCCGGATGATTCCTCAAAAGCCAAGCCGGGTAAGTATTACTTTGTTCTTAAAAATGCGAAACTGGAAAACAGCAGGTTTGATGTGCTGATTTCCGTAGATGCAACCGGATATGTGGAGGGCACGGCTTCTACAAAGCATGATTCTTATCTGAATACCCGTGAGGTGGCTAAGGTTGCCGGCATGAATAAGAGTACGGATGCATCCTTTGAGCAGTCACAGCTTCAAGATGAAGCTGCGCTTGAAAAGGCTGTCCTTGCATTGAGTATTTCGGGAGATGACATTACTTACAAAACAGCGGGGCTTACCTGTGACCGGACGATAACGGTGTGTTTCCTGGATGGAGGAACGGTTACCGGTGAGGACGGAAGTATTCTGAACAAGACCAATGCCTTTGTTACTTACAATTATAAATTTACCTACGGGGGAAAAAATTACATTTATATTCCTCCTGCTATGGAAGTGATCGACGGAGAAGGAAACTCCGGACTTCCGTGTGGAAGTTTTACCGGAAACAATTTCTATTTCTTTTACTATCCGCTGTATGATGCCAAGAAGGATGAACTCATTTTTGATGCTACGGGAGTGACTCGTACAGAGGAGAATCCGTTAAAGCTGTATATAGCGAAACAGACGGATTCCTCCATGACGGATGTGAAACTGAACCAGGCAGAGACAAGCTACAAGCCGGTGGTAAATGTTCGAAACACGACAGGAAGTAAGACCTTCCGGATTTATACCAATCTTGCAAGAAATCTGGTGAATGAATCGTTTTTGGAGAGCATCGGAAAAACACCGTCCGATCCGAAAAGACCGGAAAGTATCCGGGAACTGAAGGATCTGGTGTCCTTTCAGCACAATGGAGTGGTGGCAGCGAAAACACTGGATATTTATGATCTTTCCGGAATCCGTGATGAAAATTACGGTAAAAAGGGAACCGATGATCCGGTGACGGAATTTATTTATGATATTGTCGTCGAGGTTTATGAAGAGGGGGCTGCGGATGCAGGATTCCCTTCGGATATGCGTAAAGTGACCTTCGACGGAACCAAGAACTATTAGGAGCAGGGAAAAAGGAATGAAAATAGGACAATCCCTTCGACAATTGCAGAATGAATTGTGGAATCAAAAGAGGCGCAACTGCGGTTCTTCGATTGTCATAGTGATTATTGCTATGGCAATGATCGGGATACTGGCGACAACGCTGCTGTGGATGTCCTATATCAATTATAAAATCAAAGTGAATGATATCCGGAATAAGAACAGCTTCTATTCGGCAGAAATGGTAATGGAACAGATCGTGGCAGGACTTCAGAAGGAGGCCTCGGATTCGGTAGCGGTGGCCTATCAGGAGGTACTGTCCAACTGGGATGATCTGCAGAGTGAATCCAATCGTTACAGTTCCTTCGCATCCACCTACCTGGATACGCTGGTGAAGCACTTGCGGGATACCGATAAAGGCGATGGATATTATAAGAGGGATATTCTGAAAGGCTACGTGGATACCAGCGTCTGGGATCATGTCAATCAGACGGCATGGGATAACGGAACCGATGATACGGATGAAGCAAAGAAAAAACCGCCTGTTATGGAACTGGTGAACGGCAACAGTCTGATCCTTAGGAATGTGTTTGTTTCCTATATGGATGAGGATCGTCTGTCTATCGTGAGTACGGATCTGTGCCTGGATGTACCGGAAATCGTGTTTACCCAGTCCGGTTCCATTGATGAGCTGTATAATTATATCCTGATCGGTAATCAGGGAATCAGCCTGACACAGGGAAGCGGACAGGTGACCGGGGACGGAAGCATTTATGCAGGAACAGATGATAAGGGGAAAGGTGGTATTGTCATTAATCCGGCAAGCAGCCTTGCAATTAATAACGGACGATATGTAATTTCAAAGGGTGAAATTGATGTCATAGGGCCGGGAGCAGGACTGATTGTCCGGGATGTAAAGGAGACCGGAAGCAGCGTTTATGCGAAGAACCTTGATTTACAGAGCGGAACGATCAGCTTAGATAGTAACACTTATATTGCAAATGACCTGACCTTGTCCGGAAACGGAAGCAAGGCTACGCTGACCAAAGAGTATTACGGATATGGAATTTCTGCGGAAAGTGGAATCGGAGATAGTAAGACTGATCAGGAAAACAGTAGTGCAATCATCATTAATGGACAGAATTCTACCGTAAATATGAGTGGAGTCAACACCCTGATGCTGGCAGGCCGTGCTTATATCGGCACGAATACCACAAAAAAGGAACTGGATCAGAATGCAGAGGCTGTGGCGAATGGCGATGCTGCTAAAAAGAATGAGAAAGCAGTGCTGATGGGAGAGTCCATCACCGTAAAGGGCGGTCAGATTGCTTACCTTGTACCTACGGAGTGTCTGGGTGTCTACAATGGAGAAACCATCATCGGACAGAATCCGGTAACGCAGGATGTGGCGACAAAGATACAGTCCTATAAGAATGACTATGGTGAGAATTTTAGGGAAGTAGACTTTACCAGGGAAGTAAGCAGACTGGGCGGATTGAGTCTTTCTTCCTTCGGTGTTACCGATATGGATCATATCCGCAAGGTCAGCACACAGTACGTTGGAGGCGGAACCGAAAGTAAATCCCTGACCTATTATTATCTGGTGATGGATGCGGAGAATGCGGCAAGGTATTATCAGACCTACTATCTGAATGGCAGTAATAAAGAAACCATTGATAATTATTTCAAGAAATACGCAACCGGTGGAATTGTACTCGGTGACTATACCTCCGAACAGAATTCCTATACGATCCTCGGAAATGCACTGGTATCCGATGTGTTGAGTCAGAGCGGAGTCAGCCTTCTTGCAAGTACGGCAACAGCTTCCAACACCATGACCACGGCGGAGGTCTATCAGAAATCCGGTGAAATTGCCAATGTTTATAAGGGATTGACCACGAATTTAAGTGAGGACGGAGCTTCAGCCAGTTCGTTCCAGAATGTCTTCGATAGTGTGATTAAGAAAGAGATTGTGACGAAGAATGCAGACGGATCCGAAACAAGAGAAACGATTCAGGAATATCTGATACACAACGGAACCGGCAGTACGATGGAATTTACAACAGACGATGGGCTAAAGGGGATTATCACGGCAGGAAGTTATACTCTTTCTTCTGCAACAAGCGGAGCTTCGAATATCCGTCTGATCGTTTCGTTAGGAGATATTACCATTGACCGTAATTTCACGGGACTGGCCATTGCGAAGGGAACCATTACCATCAATGGAGCAGTCAGCAACGGAGCAGCATCCCTGAAGCGGAACAAGATGGATCTGTATAAGGTGTTGAATGCAACAACCGGAGCAGAAGGAGACACAATGACTCCGATGGGATTTTTCGTAAACGGTGAGACCAGCCTTTCCGAAGGAGCACAGGAATCACCAACGGATGATGCCGGCAATCTGGACATTGATTACACCGAAATTGTCCGTTATATGAATTGGGATAAGAGATAGAAAATACGAAAGAATACAGAAGAAACGCGTAAGCGTTCGGAAATACGGGAAAACGGAAGAATGACAGAAAATAGTAGAAGAATTTCAAAAAATAACAGGGGTTTTTCTTTAGTGGAGCTGATCATTGTGATTGCCATCATTGCAGCACTGATCGGAACCGTTATTCTGTCCGTTTCCATGGTATTCAGTGCGAATGCGAAGGCGTGTTCCAATGATCTGCAGAGAGCCGTTGCAGACTGTAAGGTGACCACGATGGGAAAAGCAAAGGCATGGCTGGTTGTTTATCGTGGGGACAATGGACGGATCTACAGCCAGATGCACATCATGGAGCAGAAGGAAGGCGGAGCCGTCGGAGAATTGGAAGAGATCACGGAAGAGGCGCAGAAGATCGGCGGCAACCGTGTATCAGTTACTTACAGGATCAATGGCGGAACGGATGACATCGAACTTCCGACCGGAGCAGATAATGGTATCCGAATCGAATTTGACCGTTCTTCCGGATCCTTCAAGGATGGAACTCCCGACAGTGTGGAGATTCAGGGAGGAAACCGCCACTATCATTTAGAGTTTATTAAACTGACCGGAAAGATTTCGGTGAGCCAGATATCTTCTTAAATGGATATTCAGAAATAAATGATATGGAAATAAGATTCAAACAGTGGGGGATATCCATATAGGGAAAGCGGAAAGCCGGAGAAATTGATGGTTGGATGGATTGCAACACAGAAGGTAGATTTGGATGGAGAGACAAATGAGGAAAAGAGTACGGATTCAGAAACAGAATAGCGGATTTTCCTTAGTGGAACTGATTATTGCAATTGCTATTCTGGTAATTGTGACGGGTGCGGTATGCAGTTTTATTGTTATCACTTCCAGAAATTACGCCAATGGCAACAATGATATTAATGTGCAGCAGGAAGCACAGCTTGCTTTAAACCAGATGTCGGATGTGATCATCGACGCAACGCGAAGCATCAATTATGTGGGATATGATGAATCTAATCAGCCGGTTAAGGCCATGAAGGACTCGGAATTCACCTTTACTCCGGAGAAAAAGGCACTGCTTGTTTACAATGTGGAAGTGCCGGGAACAGGGGGGGCAGCTTCTGAACTTCACAACTATATGTTTTACTGGCAGAAGAGTGATGAAAATCTTTACTTTTCGGTAGCGGATGCAAGCGGAAAATTCCCGATGCCGGGGGAAAGTTCGGATGATTGCGTACTTCTGGCTGAGAATGTGACGGATTTTCAGGTGGATTTAAGCCAGGTAGAAGAGAAGCGTGTCGTAAAACTGAAGCTGAGCTTCAAAACCGGCAATCGGAAATTTGAAATGGTAAACAACATTACCGTCCGCAATAAGGTCGTAATTAATAATGAAGATATCGCACCATTGGACAAGCGTGTCCGTGTAAGTGTCAGTGTGAAGGAACCCACCGTTGTATTGGAACCGGGAGAAACCTATCATTTCTCTACTCCGAAGGTTACCGGAACCAACCTTTTAAACAAGGCTGTTACCTGGTCGGTGGAAGGCGCAGTAGGAGAAGGAACTTCCATGACTGATACGGCAAATGGAATTCTGAAGATCGGTGAGAAGGAAACCCATCAGAGCTTTCAGGTAAAGGTTACAACCAATGCGAAGAATGACGACAGCAACAGCCCTGCGGAAGCTACGATTACGGTGTATGTCAAACGCATAACGAAGGTGACACTCTACAAGAAGAGCGATGATGTCGAGGATACCGACGGAAACAAGCCGGGGGCATTGGAAGTGATGCAGGGCAGTACGGTAGTGATTGGGGGCTCAGCAGATGGTGTGAAGCTTGGAAACCGATGTGCGTCCTGTGAAGAAGATACGACAAAAGACAAATACCTGACGGATTGGAAGGTGGTAGACGGAGCAGGACTTCTGGAAGGTGGAATTAAGGATTCGGATCATGAGTCTGCAACCATTCAGGTGAAAACAGATGCTACGGTAGGCTCTACGATTACCATTCAGGCAACCTCGGATCTGTCCAAGCGAAAAGTATATGATAATGTGTCGGGGACGATTACGCTGAAGGTTGTGAAAAAGAAGGAGTCTACGAAACCATTGCCGAGCGGAGATTTGGAATATGGTAAGATTACGATGGTCACCGGATCTACGATATCTCAGTTTACCACGGCAATTAATTCCCATGTGCTTGCAATTCATATTGTAGATTTAAGCACGGAAAATCCAGAAGAAACGAGAGCTATGTTATGTTACAACAATGATTGGGAGATACCTTTAGATCCTGCCTTTTTTGGATTGAACTTAAATAGAAGATATGCCTTTTATATACAAGGGATTGAATGTGTGGCTTGGGAAAATGTTCAACATTATTATCAGTATGGATGGGGATTGCAACGTGCAACTGATGAGGACGTATTGCAGGAATATCAATCGAATGTATTGTCCAATGCCCCTTTTACGTATTACGGCACTAAGTTCCGGAGTTCGGAAGTATATCAAACAACATTGGAACCGGTTCAAGTTACTTTTGAATATGGGGGTAAGCATTATAGTGGAGAAAATATTGTATTTAATACCGTTAATTTATTATCAAACAGTGTAGATACGTCCAATATTCTTTCTGGCTTATCTTTCAAGAAAATGACAAATGTAGAACATAATCATATATTGAATAATATGAAATATAGTGTATACAAGAAAAATGAAGATCAGTGGAATCCTATTTATGTGTTTAAGGGACAGCAATATGAAGGAAATAACTACAATTATAATGGAAACCTTGTTATTGCAAATGAAGGAGATTATTCAGAACCTCGTATCAGAATAGGAACAGGGGATTTGAACAATGTGATTGGAACTTATCGCATTGTGCCAGGAATTTATTTTAAGGCAACAACCTCACAAAAACCGCAAAATATTATTTGGTCAAATTGTGAATTTATTAAAAGTGGAACAAGAACTTATTATGAATTACCGGAAAGCACCTTTTACGTAACGGTAACCGCAGAAGGAACGATGGATATCAAATCGGATCGTTTTACCGGAAGTGTCTGCTTCCCGTTACCGGCTGAAATGAAGAATAATTCGATTTTTACCGGGCTGAATCAGACAGAATGGCATGATGCCAATATTCAGGATAAAGATAATGGCGTCGAATATAAGACAATCGATTCGCATAACAACATATCCAAAATCAAATTCAACCGGATACGTTATCGTTATATCCAGAGTGAAAATGCTTATGAAGTAGAGCCAATGTGGGAGACAACGAAACCCGGAGGATTGAAGATTACCTATTCCTGCGGTGTATATAAATGTGCGGCGAATGGAAGTAAGTGGCAGTGTGTTCAGGGAGCAAAAGAAACCAATAACGTTAACTTTAAGTTTGACAAAAATAACAAAACGTGGTCGGCTCATGTGCCACTTCCGACAGATGATGATTTCATGTTCACAAAGGAAAGCATAGAACGTCAGAAGAATCAATTGAAGGTAACCGGTTATAATGTACTGGAGTGGAACAGTTCAAATGAGATCAGCAATAGATGGACATACTGTGATTATGATTCTGCTACAGGAAGCTATACACTGACCTTCGTGACGGATGAACAGACACAGGGAATCACGAAAACGATTCGGGTTTCAGGAGTTTATAGCTGGAAACCGGGAGAAACGCAGTGGCAGAAGAGTCAGGGAGAGGGCACACTGAAGGAGAAATGTGCAAACATCAATATTACGATAAATGGAAAGAAATATATAACGTATATTGCGGAGCCGTCAAATGATAGTTTTGATTTCAGATGGAATCAAGATATAAGCTGGGGGTATTCAAGAAGTTTATATGAATCTTCAGATGTGGATGGGACAAGTCCAAAGGAATATAGATTCTCAAGAGCTAGATGTGTACCTAACGGAGATATATATACGCTAGAGTTATATATTAAAGTGAACGGAGTAGAAACTTTAGTTGGCAGGTATACCTGTACTTCAGCCGGAACCAGCTGGACACAAGTAAATTAGCACCCAAAAGAAACACTGAGAAGAATTTGTTCATAAATTTGTGCAAGAATAGAATAGGAGAGGAGGCTGACAAATGGGTATCTCAGATAAATTTAATATGAGCAAAGAGGATAATATATTTAATGCGAAAAGGATCATGGTGGATTCAATATATAAGCAGGCAAATCTGGAAGGGATTGCAGTGACTTTTGCGGATACACAGTCGATTCTCAATAATGTAAATATTGAACATGTTACCCCTACGGATATAAGCAAGGTATGTTGTCTTAGAGATGGATGGAATTATCTGTTTGACCATATTGACGATACGGTTGATTTGGTGTTCCTTGAAGCAACACACGAACTCACTGCCCGGTTTGATGTTCCTTATCAGTACCTTGGAAAACTTAGAAATGAAGAGGTGATGATATCGGGAACAGATTGGCGACCGGAGATACCGAATGCTGATAAAATTTACAGAGATCTTCAGGATCTTAATAAAATTGAGTGCATTACGGATCGTGCATTATCGGTAGGACTATATGTTATGCGTTCCCAGATGTTTAAGGATGGTAATAAAAGAGTAGGATCTTTTGCAGCCAATAAAATTCTGATTGCCAATGGAAAAGGAATTTTTAATGTGCCTGTTAAATTGGACGGTCTGTTTAAACAAAAACTGGTGGACTATTATGAAAGCAATGAAAATGAGGAATTGAAATCCTGGATTGTTGAAAATTGTTTGGATGGAGTAAATCCAATAAAATAAACAATATTCGAATTGGAAGTTACACATGAGTATGAAAAGGCATAACAAGCAGAAGAAAAAACAGAATAGAAGGATCGCTGCCATAGTTACAGCATCGGTTCTGACGGTTACTCTTGGCACAGTGGGCATCTTTCATCAGATGCAGCCAATCGAAGCATATGCGAAGGAGTCTTTTACCGGGACGAAGCAGGTCGTAGAGGGGCATACCGGGGAGGACAATCCGTTTGTGATTCTGGATATTGTACCGAGTTATGCCACCTATAAGTGGAACGGTGATGAGACGCAAAGCTATGAAATCGGTACCGGGACACTGGGCTATCTGGTGAACGGACAATCCACGATGTCCTTCGACTATGCAGGAATTTATAAGGAGCATTCCGCAGATCTTTTGACGTGGCAGAAACGTTCCGAACTGGTAAATGGGATCTGGAAATCCGGAACCGGTGATTCTGATCTGACATTTCAGTATGAGGAAGCTTACGGAAGCGGGAATACGAGGAAAGATCTGAACACACCGAATGCCAATGGCTGGCAGCTGCTGATCGGGCAGGAGACACTTATCGAAGAGGATAAGTCCAAGGGAGAGACTGCACACAGCGGCATGATGAAGGGTTATTTCAAGAAGTATGAGACTCCGGATCCGTCTGCTTCCCAGGCCGCTGCACCGGATCAAACCGGCTATGATTATGTGAAGGTCGGAGACTGGAACGAAGACGAGGGAAGCGGAGAATCTACGGACAATATTTATCAGTTTGATCAAACGAATGGAACATATCAGCTTCAGTTTCGCAAGGCATCCGGAAGCGGACTGACACAGGGGTATGTGATCAAGGATACAGATCCAATTGATGAGAATAATAAAGATAATTATAGTTCCGTTACTGGTGTATATTACATGGATGCAGATTCCAATTTTGTTTATGCAGGAACCATAGCTTCCATATTCGGATCGAACAGCATTTCACTGAATGATTATTACAGCAATCCGGTCGCTTCATCGGACAGCAATTCATCAGACAGCACCCCGTCGGACAGTGTTTCTTCGGATGCAGAGATAACAGATACAGATGAGAAAACGGCGGAAGCGGCTGCAACACCAACGACCGCACCAGCATCCGCAGCAGCTTCTTCATCATGTTCCATGATGGTTTCTTGTTGCATCCGCATGTTGTCCACTTTAACTTTTGCGAGATCACCAAATTCCTGACCCC
>OGQM01000922.1_pt1 | contig 22681 bp, 15 predicted proteins | sample 1553191 | NCBI WGS metagenome assembly OGQM01 (sample SAMEA2579954, study PRJEB22360) | human gut metagenome | biome: human gut; feature: human-associated habitat; material: faeces | place: Denmark | collected 2008/2010 | reverse complement strand
ATGCAGCTCATCGGCGATGCCGGAGTTGATGATCTTGTCGCGCAGGTCTACGATGATGCGCTGGGCGGTCTTTAGCCCGATGCCCTTCACGCCCTTGATGAGCTTCTCATTACCGTTGGCAATGGCGTCACACAGCTCTGCCGGCGATAGGCTGGAGAGCATCATGCGTGCCGTGTTGGCCCCTACGCCGCTAACGCTGATGAGCAGGCGGTACAGCTCGCGCTCGCGCTTGGAGCAGAAGCCATAGAGAGTGTAGGAATCGTCGCGGCCGCCTGTCTGCAGGGCCTCATGTACATAGAGCTTTACTTCCTTCTTGCCTTGGATGGCGGAATAGGTGTTGAGTGAGATGTTGAGGGCGTAGCCCACGCCGGCAGCTTCCACTACGGCTAATGTTGGTGTAAGGTCTTCCAACGTGCCTTTTATATATTCTATCATGGTGTCGTCTTATTGCTTGATGGTAATTTCTTTAAATAACGCATGTGTTATTATATTATTGTATCCGTTAAGCTATGTGAATGTCCTTGGCCGCCATTTTTCCTTGCCGTAAGATGGGCGGCAGTTCAGGGGGGCTGCCGGCCGGGGTGCGAAGGATATGGGGCGAGTCAATGAGGTAAGGGTCTTGTGGCCTGATGCGTTTGCGACTTAGTGAGTGCAAACAAATAAGATCGCCGCATGGCCACTTTTCATGGTGATGGGCCATACAGCGATCTTTCGTTCTAAGGAGGGCGGTTTTACGCGCCCTTGGAAGGATATGAAAAAAGAGACTTATACAAGTGTAGCTACGATCTCCTCACGTGTGCCGGGCAGCATGTCGATGACGGGAATCTCCGGCATCGTGTAGCATCCGGGCTGCAGGCGGAAGGAGGCGCGGGCCACGTTGACGAGCACCTGTGCCGTGAGGGCCGGGTTGTTGATGCTCATGTTGAACTCGAGGTGCTGGTTGGGAGTCTTGCCGCTCACGCCCTTGCGTACGAGGTTCACGCCGTGTCCCATGTCGCGTACATCGTCAACGGAAGGAACGGCGAATACGTGGGTCTCGTCGTGTGCGAAGTAGGGATCGGCCTTGATCTCTGCCGTCACCTCTTCGAGGGTGGCTCCGTCTTCCAGCTCGACGTACACCATGCGGCGATGGATGCCCTCGCCCAGGGGAATGGTGACAGAGAGCGCGTTCTTCACGCCTTTCTTGCTGCGGACGCAGACGCTGTGTCCCATCGACATGCCGGGGCCGAAGTTGGTATAGGTCAGGCCCTTGGGAGCGAGGCTCTGCATGAGCACGCGGACGATGGAGTCCGAGCCCGGATCCCATCCGGCGGAGATGACGCTCACCTTGCCGGCCTTCTTGCAGTTCTCCATCTGCTGCGTACGGTAGTCGAGGATCGAGGTATGGATGTCGAAGCTGTCGACGGTGTTGTAGCCCATGGCAACATACTTGGCGGCATACTCAGGGCAGCTGCGGGTAGGCGTGCAGAGGATGCAGACATCAACGTCTTTCAACTTCTGGATGTCGTCGACCACGTCGTAGGGAGTCAGCTCAAGGGGTTTGTCCTTGTCGCCCTGACGGCGGATGATACCTGCAATCTCGAAGTCGGGAGCGGCCTCGAGTGCCTCAACGGTGTAGTGACCGATGTTGCCGTAACCAACGACGGCAGCTCTAAATTTCTTTGTCATGATCTTATTGGATGTTTAAAGGTTTGATTGGTTGTTTGTGCAAAGATAATCAATTTGTCTTGATAATGGAAATCCTTATATGCCCTTTCACCTTTTTTATTTTATGAGATGACAAACCGTAAGTAAAACGGGCTAAAATATTTACATTCTTGCAGGCTGGCTATGCTTTCTTGAGCGTTATGACATTCAGCTCCGGCCACGCTCCGAGGCGGAAGGGGACGGTGCCGCCCAGACCGAGGGAGACATGGAGCATGGAGGATCCTTCCGTGTATTTGCCGCCCCATTCGTTGTATGCCCAGCGTGCGGGAGAGAAACGGCCGATACGGATCTGTCCGGCATGGGTGTGTCCGGAGAGTGTCAGGGCGATGTCGGTTTGATGGAGCACGCCGCGCCGCCAGTGGCTGGGGTCGTGGGAGAGAAGGATCTTGAACATTCCCCGGGGCAGACCGTCAAGTGCCTGGTCGAGGTTGCCATAGTTGGGGAAGGGTGGCTTGGAGATGTTCTCTACGCCAAGGATGGCGATGTGGTCGAGCGGGTGGTTGGGATGGGTGATCAGTGCGTTCTCGTTCATCAGCAGTTTCCAGCCGAATTTCTCTTCAAGATGACGGAGTACGTTCTGATTTTTCTTGATGTTATGCTCGCTCTTGTCTTCTCCGTATTCGCAGTAGTCGTGGTTGCCCATGATGGAGAAGACACCGTCGGGTGCCTTGATTTTTGCAAGATCTTTCATGAATGGAATCACCTCTGAGGCACTCACGTTGACCATGTCGCCGGTGAAGACGATCATGTCGGGCCGTTCGGCATTGATCATGTTCACGAGCTTGCGGATGAATCCGGGATTACGGTAGAAGGTGCCGATGTGCAGGTCGGAGAACTGCAGTACGCGATAACCGTCGAAGCTCTCAGGCAGGAGTGAGGAAGAGCAGGTGGCACGTCGCACGACGATGTGCCGCCAACCGAAGGCGATGCCGTAGAGCATGGCAGCCTCCCAGACGGCCGGTACGATCCATGCCCATCTTGCCTCCACGAAGATCCACGACAGGAGGAAGAGCAAGCCGGGGACGGCCAGCAGCAAGGCAACGGCTGTGTTGAGCCGCATGAGGGTATTGTGTCTTAGTTTAAGCTTTTTCATCTATTCGCAAAGATAGTGATTTTCTTTATAGGCTCATCTTTTAGATGGTTAAAAAATGAAGAATAAGCCTATATAAAGTTTATAAAGAATCGGACAGATGAAAGATGCCGTTCTCAGGGTATCGGATCGTATTAATTATGTGTTCAGCCTTGTTTCCCAATGACTGTTTTGTCCGTTTATCGGATGTGCCTGGTTGTGAGGAAAGTATCGGCACGACTCATCATGGACGTATGGCTTGCTCCGTGAGTTTGCCATTCCTTCAGTAATATCCTGTGCCGTCACGCTCAGTCAAGAGAGCATGACGGCAAGGATGGGGATAATCATTTTGCTTATTATCCTGATGAACTTAGATTTATGGATTTTCTTGTTTCTAATTTCCTTGTGAGGGATGTAAGGCTTTCCGGGGGCAATGTGCCGGGTCTTCGGGAAGGAGATCCGGTAGTGGGCTGGGGTGTATGTAGAGGTCAGGCCGGTCTGTGGCCTGCCGGGATCCAGTCATGGATCATCAGTCTGCTGCCTGCTTGATCATTCGTATTTGATGATGACGGTTATCTTCGCCTTGCTGTAGCGCGTATTGCGTTGCATCCGATTATATGCGCCGCTGCAGTTCATCATGTATATGCGGTTCTGCCGTTCGCCGCGTACCGTGAGCATGAGCGTGAGCTCGTCTTCGGTGTATTTCTCCGTGAAGTTGCCGCTTTTTGAGTCTTGTCTGAAGGCGTTGATGAATTCGCTTATGCCGATATGGTTCAACTCCAGCACGTTCACCACCTTCAGCACCTTGCGTGTCCTCGGGTCGCGTTCCACTGCCGACGTATATCTGCTTGTGCCGCGCGACGAGTAATTGTCCATCATGTCGTCGATCCTGTGCTGTGCCATGGCACTCATCGTCGAGATGACAAGCAGCAGCGCCATTATGATAGTCTTGCGTATGTTCATACCGTTAGTGTTTATTCTTTCAACATGTTTTCGACCTCACGACGCATGTCGGGATCGGAGATGTTGTTGAGCACATCTTGCTCGGCATGGTCGATGACGTTGTGTTCGGCGTGTTGCTCTATGCGGCGCGAGTCGGCGAGCGTCTGCTCTATGTCGTCCTGTATCTCTGTCAGGTCGTCTATGCGCCGGCCGTTCTCGATGACATAGCTGCCGCCATAGAGGCGTGCCAACTGCTGCTCGTGGTGATAGTCGGAATAGAGGGCTATGCCTATGATCACTGCGAACATGGCCGCGATGCCAACCATCGCCCGCCGCACCAGGCTCACGCTGACCGCCCGCCGCGGCTTTTCCTCGCTCATGGAGCCGAACGCCTCCATTACAGGCCGCATCCGCTCAAGGCTGTCGGGCAGTCTCTTGCGCCTGAACACCCTGTAGAGCCGTGCCTCTTCCTCCGTCGTCGTCTCTCCGTCGAAGAACCGCTCCATGAGTCTTTCTATCTCTTTTGTCTTTTTACTGTTCATTTTCGATGTCTTCAAGATAATGTCTTCTCACCGCCATGCGAGCCCTGCTGAGCGTCTTGCGCACTGCGGCCTCGCTGGCTCCGGTGAGTCTTGCGATGTCTGCCGTGCTCATGCCGTCGATATGCCGCAGGCGCAGAGCCACCTGCTGTGCCGCCGGGAGCCGGTCGATGACTTTCATCACGTGGACGAAAGGGTCGTTGTCCGCAGTGGTCTCCGTCATGTCGCGTTGCTGGTCGGTCAGCGGCACTATGACCGCATGGCGTCTCCGCTGATAGTCCACGCACAGATTCCTGACAATGGCACGCGCCAGGGCCGCCATGGGGCTGTGCAGCTCGTCGCGCATGGCCCACAGCTTCGCAAGTGTCTCCTGTGCTGCGTCCTCAGCCTCGCTGGTGCTTCCCAGCATGCGTGTGGCTGTTGCCACGAGCATGGGACGCAGTTGTCCGGCTTCGTGTTCGAATTCTTCCGTTGTCATGTCTTAGTCTGTGCTGTTTCCTTTCTGGAGGTCCCTGTCGCAGCCGCGGGCACGGCTGCCGTTCCTCTCGTCATCCGCCTGCCGAGGGGGAGATCAGAACTTGTTCAGTCTTGATGTGTTCACATTCGATACTCCCGTGCCGTCAAACGAGGTCTTGTCGGCCGTTCCGGAGAGGACCACGTTGATGCGTCCGCTGGAATAGACGTTAAGGCTCTGGCAGTTGAGCGCGAGCTTGAACTGGCCGATTCCGCTACAGTTGAGCTTCGCATTGCCACCGTTGAAGCTCATGTCATATTCGCTGCGTCCGTTTACGGACATGGACAGCTTGTCCGCTTTCAGACTACCGGTCCTGTTGTCCATCCCCGAGTTGGAGATGGTGATGGTCCGGGCCGTTACGTCACCGTTGTTGTCTGCTCATCCTGCGTTTTTATATGAATAGTCGCCTTGTAGCGTGAACGAGCCGTTCATCTTGCATACTCCGCTGTTGTACAGATCGGCCGTCGTGCCTTTCACGTCGCCGTTCATCTCCAGGCGTCCTTTATTGTCGCAGCTGTAGCTGTCGGTAAGGTCGAGCGCGCTGGTCATGGTGCATATTCCGCTGTTGTACAGTTCGGCCGTCGTGCCTTTCACGTTGCCTTTCATCTCCAGTCGTCCTTTATTGTTGCAGCTGTAGCTGCCGGTGAGGCTGAGCGTGCTGGTCATGGAGCATATTCCGTCGTTGTACACCTCGGCGCCCTGTCCTTTTATGTTGCCCGAGAAGTCGAGCCGTCCGGAGTTGACCAATGACAGTCCGCCGGTGATGTCCTTATTCTCTAATGTCAGGATGCCCGTGTTGTCCAGCGAGAGGAGTTTCGTGTCTATCGTCGGGACCTTGACCGTCAGCCTTCCCGAGTTGTCGATGCTCAGGCCGTTGTCGCCTTTGTCGTGGGTACCGTTCATTTCCATGGAGCATATTCCGGAGTTGTTTATCTGCAGGTTGTTCGTCCTCATCTGGTCGGATATGAACTCCATGTGTCCGGAGTTGTTGAGGCTGTTCAGCTTGGGCGACGTGATGTAGAACGTGATCTTGTCCATACGGAAATCCTCCTCCGTATTATGTTTCTGCTTGATGACCAGGGTTGACCCGTTCATCGAGAGGTCGGTCTTTTCCAGAGTCTTCTGCGTCGTGCGTACCTTCACAGAGGGGCTTGAGCCTTGCGTGTAGTGGATCTCTACAACCAGTTCGGACCGGATTCCGTTGATTTCTCCCATCTTCAGGGTCTTTTCCACCTTATGGTCGTCGGTCAGTGTCGTCTTGCTGGTCGTGCTCTCTGTCGTGCTTTTGGTGGCACTGCATGACATCATGTAGAATGTCGTGGCAAGGATGGCCAGTGTCAATGCTTTTATTTTCATAATATGTATGTTTTGATTTTGTTCTGTGTTTATATGTATTACGCAGCATTATCGCGTTTGTGACACATGGAGCATCATTTTTTTTGCAAAGATAGGGAGAGTGTGGGTAGTAGAAAAGGAAAATCATCATTTTTCGAGTTGGACTGGATGATTGTCTCTATGTTGGCAGGACTGGGCGGTATTCACCGGCACCAACCTTCTAAGGTGGCGGTATGCCAGTCGTCTCCGTGCTGCGACGGAGACTCCCTTTGGAGCTTATGGCAAGGATTCGGCTCCTATATGCCAGAAAAAGTATTGTAGCTCCAAAGGCTGATAATTATATAGATCAGAGACCGATAAAAGTATAATCCCTCCAGACGAGTCAAAATCTGCCTAAACATAGGGGTAGATATTTCCTAACAATCAAATTCTTTCAGTTGCTTTAAGCTAAAGAATGACCAAACAAATTTAATAATACATACATCTGATAATAGATTATAACTTAAGTACAAAAGATTAGGTGTAACGACTATCCGTTTAAATATTTCTTAAGAAACCCAAGTGAATACTAAGAGCTGAAATTTTCAACTCTTAGTATTTTATAATAACCCTTATTTGAAAATGTTTTTAATTTTGAGTCTTTCTTTTTGTAAATATAATTCTCGTTTTTAAGCAGGGACGCAAAGATAAATCGTATGTGCCCATTTGGAAATAGTTTTTCTTGTCTTTCTCTGGATTCATATTTTGGTAAAAATGAAGTCCTCTCCCAAGAGTTATATCCCAATTATTACTTGTCCGGATGAAGCGGTCATGAGAATTCTTGTCAAATTCATATTCAAATTTCATGTTGTTACCTTCCATATCTTCCAATGTTTCCTTTATTTGTTTAAGGTTTTCACTGGCAAATGATGATTCTTCTGAGGTCTCACCTGGTTTTGTGATGAGTTTGAAATATCTACAATCTCCGATTTTTACCAATAATTCAATAAAACGCACAAGGTCTGTTATCTGGTATCCATGAAATAAGTAAGATTCTTCAAGCATTACTATTTGTGCACCTTTTAGATAGTCAGAGAAAAGGTCCTCATAGCTGTAGCCTGTATCGCCATATTGAATATCTATGGTTTTCTCCATAAGATCATTCGCAAGTTGTTGTTCTTTATTATTCTTTTCTTGTAGTATATCAGTATTTTGCCCGTTATCAGATTGAGGTATTGTTGCAGTCTGTCTAACATCCTGTTGTTGCTTTGTCAAGACTTTAACTTCAGGGTTCTTTCGTGGATTTTGTGTGGCTGCACTATATTTGCTTTCTGGGCAATAGACGATGATTTTTTCCCCGTCTTTGTTTATATATGACATATCAATATGAGCATATTCCTCATCAGGTTTGCGCTTATTAAGCTGTTCTTTCACACGCCTTCTACCTTCAATAGCGTATTCAACAATTTCGTCAAACTCTTCATCCGTAGGTTGACCAACTGGGAATAAGAGCTTGATGAAACCCGAGATGGTCTTTTGCAAAGCCCTGTTGTCTCGCCCCTCAATATTGTCACCTTTCTTTAATCGAGTATTTACAATACCTACATAATCGCTGTCATGAATGAACAGATAATGAAGAGCCTCCGACATATAGTCTGTAATTAGGCCGAAGTTATTATTGTATGCACTATCGTCAATTTTTGGTATTTCCCAACCCGGAATGTAGTTGTATATTCGGTCTATTACTGCCAAGTCAAAAGCTTCAGGAAGTGTGACAAATAAGTCCTTGTCATAGTTATTGACAATTTGCTGAATGTTCAAATCGAAGTTGCCTACGAATGAAAAACTTGCATATCCTGTCACTTCACGCCCTCGCGAGAAACGACCGTTGGCCATATAGTCTTTCATTATTTGTATCGTGTCAGCGTCCTTGATTTTCATTTTTGCCACTTCGTCAAAAGCGATATTATCCCAAAAACCGACAGCGCCCACCTGTTTTCGCTGGTTATTATACAATAACGTGGCCGTTGAAGCTTGCCCACCTGAAAGTAAGGTGGAATAAGGTGAAAATTCAGAATAAAAATAACTTTTTCCCGTACTTCTTCCGCCGAGCTCAATACTGTTGTAATTGCTTTGAACTAAAGGGATGAAACGTGAAAGGATATGAAATTTTAATCTCCTGCCATTTTTGTCTCCCACTAGTTTTTTTGAGTGTTCAGCTACCCAATCGGGATTAATGCCGATACTGCGGATTAGCACATCAATCCATTCATCTGTCGTGAATTGCTCTCTTCCCTTGAAAAATTTTTTTTCATCAAAGTGAGCAATCTGGATAGGACGTAAATCTTCTATGAAGAAAGCGTAATCGTCTTCCTCTACATCGTTATAAGCCAAAGTTACCTCTGCCCATATACCGCTTTCTAGCAGTTTTTCGTTTTCTTGATAAAAACAAGGATTTATAGCAATACGTTTTGAGGCAAAATTTTCCATTTCTGCCCAATAACGTTTTTCTCGCTCAACATATTTCACGTGAATTTTGTCAATGAACTTATGCCGTTTCTTTTGTTCCACTATGGCTTGAGCCTTGTTCGATTCGTCAGGACGTACGTAACATTTCTCAATGGTTTGTAGAACGGCTTTTTTCCCCTCCTCTATTTCTTCTGGGTCTTCACTGGCACAATATCTTGATAGCAAAAATTCCAAGACAAAGGACGGGACATTCACTGCACGTTTAATTTCATGCAACAAATCCTTGCGGACTACCTTTCCGGGAAAGGCCTTATTAAGTTTTATATCTAAAGCATCCATGTTCAATCGTTGTCAAAATTCAAGGTTAATGTTGATAAAGTCACGTTGGTATCAGTATCCAAGGCAGTAATGACTATCGTATCGCCGCTAAATTCATCATTGATACTAAGAGGCTGTCTTGCTTTTGAAACAACTGATGGTAAGGTCAGTGTTTGTGTAACCTCGTCAAAGAACTTCCCCTCGGGTTGTCCAACAGTATTGTTTTGGTCGTCAGTAACCGATAAACGTATGTTCACATCATCTGAGAATAAATTATCTGTGTAGATATTGATGTCAATTATCGGACGACGACTATATATCGTACCTTCCTTCTTGTCCTTGTATTTCAGTTCAAGACGGAATGTATTTTGTTTCTTCTCTATTTGCAAATTTACGCTAATCATTGGCACGACATTTTCCTGCAGTGACAGGCCTTCGTGATAATAAACCTCTCCACGACGGAAAACAGTGTAGTTTTTAGCGAAACAGAATTTAATCACGTCTGCTTTTATTCCGAGCTGTTCAGGTGTAAATGACAAGACATCGGTTGAATCATTCAAATTGCCGGCTATCATCCTTGATTCTTCCAATAGTATGTCACTTCCCGTTGGTTTATTGATTTGATCGCCACTACGGAAAGATGGTTGTAGCATAAAGCCATGGTCAGCCACCAAATAGGCGACATCAAAATTTAACTTTCGACATTCGTCAAGCAAATGGACTAACTTTATCATTTCTCCATTCATGGCAGCAAGTCCGTTTAATTTGTCGTTTTCTCCAGCTACGTCTATACCTGTGCTCTTGATTACAAGCAGCCTGGTTGATTCGTTTACAGCGGATGGATCAAAATCTTCCAACCTTATGTCCTGCACTTCTACTCCAGTCACTTTCTTAAGATAATCTATGCGTTCTGCGGGTGTTACTATTTCAGAGCCGTCTATCATAGGTACGAGTTTTCCTCCACGTTCCTTGATGGATATGTCAGCCAAGTGATTTGCCATTCCGAAGCGTGTGATGGATGGGATATATGAAACCTTTGCTTCGCATACTACGTTATTGGTGTAATTTCGTTCTATGCTTAGGCTGAAAGCCTTTCCCATCTCGAAGCGGAAAGCGTCAACCATGGCGAAAACCACTCGTTTGCCATCTTTAAGCGCAGGGTATATTTTCTCCACACAACCTTGATTGCGGAGGCTGGGTATATCTTTCAATTCTTTTATTCGTTTCTGATATTCCTTTACGCCGCGTTCGCTGAACTCACGATAACGTGCATTAACCAAGTCGCCAAGTTCCTTTACTGCAGGAGGCAGACTTAATGCCCCCATCTTTTCCGTGTAAAACCTGCGGAAAGCGAAGTCAGCCTTTTGCCCGTCATTGGCATACCAGTTAATAAGGTCTTTCAATGAACCGTCACTTTCTATGCCTTCACATTCAGCAAGCATGAGCGTATATTTTGCCAAATTCCAAAAGGTGACAACTTCGGCATTTTCTTGATACCATACGTCTTTCACATTTTTCTCATACATGTCGTGAGCCTCTGTCATTTTACCCTCTTTTAAGTAGGCAATAAAACGGTTATATTCCACTGTATTCTCGAAGCAGAATGTAATGCGATTGCCCAAATGCTTAGTCTTGGCAAATATATCAGCTAAATTCAGGGCTTTGGCTGTCTTGTCAGCCATTTTCACATAGACTTCTCTCAGGTTTATAAGATTCCTCAGCTTGTCGCATACCAAATAAATCTTCTCCTTCATCTCTTCTGGAGCTTTCGCTACATTTTTCAAGCTATCGGGGAGATCTCCTGGTAAGTCGAACACAAATTCGCTGAAAAGCAGATAACTCCACAACTTTTGTTGAACTTCCTGCAATGTTGAGCCGTAGCAATCCAGTCCGGGGTATTGAATCTCAGCAAAGTTTTTCCATTCGTGAATCCATCTTATGTCAGCACATGATATCTGTGCAAGCAATCCGACAGTTATTTCTGCAAAACTCTTGCCTCCCGTCAGCTGTTCCAATTCCGGATATGCTGCGCCGTCGAGCAAAGCATTGATCATATTAAAGGAGGTAGAGCCGTTATCAAACAACTGCTTGATTTCCTTTATCTTAGTGGGCAAAAATGTTTGGCAAATATACTGGTAGTCGTCTTGTGGTCCGAACGGAAAGATGGCTGCGGCTGTTTTGAATCCACAAAAGGGTTCTTCTACCCATTGCCGATTGTTCGCTGGCTGTTGCCGTTTGCGGTAAATAATCATACGCAAATCCTTGTCAATTGACAAGTCGTTACACCAAAAACGGGCAGCAGACAGCCGTGCGTGCAAAGGAGCCTTTGTGGTGTCAATGACCTTGATACCTTTTGCCTCGGCCAAAGGTAATAAGTCATAATAGATGCCGTCTTTGTCATACACCATCAATACAGGTGTCTCAGGCTTCATCTTCTCAAACCAATGGTCTAATATGTATTCTTGTATGTTCATTCTGTTAATTCAAAAACGATTTTAATTCTTGCCCTCTTTATTGAACGATAATTTTTGTTCCGTTGCCTCCTTTTTCTTCCGGGCCTTTTTCTCTTTGGGCTTGTTCTCGCAAAAATGTTCTAAGCCGTGGGTCAGGGCCATACACCAGTCCTTCTTGGCTTTTTGAATGATTCGTGCCGGATAAAGACTCATGGCCAGATGACTCCAGTCATAATCACCTTTTGCGAGCGCATCCATATTGGCTTGGCATTCTCGCCGCCAACCTGAATGCCCAATAAGATTTGCCAGTGGTGCCGCTGTCACGGGCACGCCGTCGTCATGGCATGGAATATAACCAGTGTCAATGATGCGGTTTATTTTTTCCATCAAGCCGTCCACTTGTTCTTGCTTAATGCGTATTTCGTTTTCTTGCGCTTTGTTCTTATCCACCAGTGCGGCATTCAGCCGGCTGCGCAGATGTTCACTCTCTGTGCGAAGCAATATCAGCAGGTTGGGCAGCGTGTTCTTTGACAATTTGGGATAGTACACCCACCACGAAAGCGACCCATCCTCACTCGACAAGAGCCAATAGATGGGGGCTTTGCGGCGACTTTTGGTATATCGCTTAAAATGATAGTCGAAGAAGCCTTGCGGTGTTTCAAAATAAGCTTGCAAACTCTTTACTCCTATCAAACGGCACAGTTCGTATTCCATATCATCCGCCTTTTCTTTCCAAATAAGGTGCATCACATCCCTTACTTTCATAGCCAAGTTCAACCGTGAATCAGTTTGGTTGGAAAGTATGCCGTCAGCAGGTATGTTTACTGGGTAGTCGGACGGAGTATCATCCAGACTGACAGTTGGCATGAAAGGTAATGCATCGAACACACCACCAAACGCAGGAATTTCCCTCAAATGTTGGGCAAAGCGTATGTCCCAACGGCCGAATGTCATGCCTACCAGTTCTTGCACTATTTCTTGTGCCATGACATTCTTGTCAATAACATTTCCATAACTGGCATTGTCGATGGAAAGCAATCCTTCGTAAGGTCTCCGCTGCTTGTAGTTGTTGAGCGTTTGGCGAAACTCGCTATTCCTGTCAATATCGGCTAAATCCATCCATAGGTCATCATTCTCGGCAACGAGTTCCGTATATCGCTCAAAGTCTTGGGTCAATTTTGCCTGCATTATACCGATACTTGCTTCTACACCTTTGCTGAAATCTATCTGAGCAATCAGTCCGTGATATTCCAGGTTTGTTTCATCAAGACTAAACCATTTCCTTTTAATTTCTATTATCTCATTTACTATTTGCTCAATGTCCGATTGTCGTTGTGAATAGTCTGGCATAGGAAGGAGATTTACATATCCATTTACTTTGTGTTGAGCACAATATTGATTAATTGTATATTGTGACAAAATTGAATTTATAAAGGAATCTGTACATATTGCTACTTGTTCTGTTAAATTTGACAGCGCATGCCCTTCATGAGTAAAAAACATCCTTCTTTTTAAAATATGAGCATCGAGAATATCACCTCTTTTTCCATACCCAACTCCCAAATGAAGTTGAAAATTCGGATTACGAAGAACAGAGGTCGAGGATTTTACAATATTTCCTTCCTTTTCCCAACACACTAAATCTCTATAAGGGTAATACATTAAAGTGTATGACCCACCGTGATACAAATGATAAAAAATTGAATCATGCGTAACAACTTCAAAGAACAAGCGGAAAAAACGGTCTGGTGAAACAAAGGAATGACCTTGCCGAGCAACAATACCTCTACTTTCCAAATTTTTATACTTAAATAGCGATAATATATTGCTGTCAAAATAATATCCTATTATTGAATTCGGCAAATTATCAAATTCAATGGACTTTGCACTATAAGTCCATTTTGTGTCCTCACCTGCTCGATAAGTACGAATCAACACTTGAAGCTGTTTGTCTTTTTCTTCCGGCTTCACATCAAGCACATCCATGAACACTCCCATATCATCAGAAAAATTCTTGTTCAAAACCAAAGTAGAAGTTTCCACATTGGCATCAAGCACGTCCCAGCCCGTGTCTGCGCAGTTGGTAATGAAGCCGCAGAGGTTACGCTTTCTGAATTTCTCATAACTTGACTTTATCATCACAGTGCGGTCAAATATGGCTCCGAGTTTACCTTTGTCGGTCAACATTTCTTGCATACGGTCGAAGAACGCGCAGACAAGGTTACGACACCATGCCGGGTAATTAGCATCTAAATAAGAAGAAGTGTTCTCACTACCCTCGCCAAAGGGAGGATTCATCACAATGCAATCAAACCGCTTTTGACATAGTTCGATAAAAGCGAAGCCACGGGTGGCATCTTCACTAAAAAGCGTGTTTTCATATCCTTCATCTTCACTAAGTTTCATTGACAACTGCTGCAAAGCCTCTTGCAGTCTCTCGGTCATTTCCGCAAAAAAGGCTTCTTTGTTTTGGCGCAGTTTATAACGTGCTTCGTTTTCTGCTTTCAGTTTAGCACGTTTTTCTTCTGTATCGAATAAGTTTCCCTGCCGTGTTTGGTTCACCTTACTCCAGTTTTCGCGTAGATATTGGATGTCGTCGTCTATTTCCTTTTCCATCTTAATGAGAAGTCCGGCTTCGCCAACATATTTCATCTTGTCCCAAACCTTATTCAACAGTCTTTGCATAGGCTTGTCGAGTTCTTCCATCAAACCTTTAAGCAACCGTTTGTTGCCTGGCATAGCCTCTGCCAGCACAAGATTACTCTTCCTGATAAGTGGACGCTCACTTGCAGAGATGCCTTGTTCGTCGTAGCTGCGTTGCGCCCGGAGCCACAGGCTGAGGGCGGCAATCTGCAAGGCACGTGGGTCAATTTCGCAACCGAAGATGTTCTTTTCGAGAATCAGTCTCGGCACTTCACGCTGGAAGTCGGCGCGTGTCATAGTCTCACGATAATGCAACAACAGCGTAGGGCAGTTGTCCCATGCGTCCATATAGATGTACTCATAAACCTCGTACAGGTAAAGTCCAAAGTGCATACTGCCACAAGTGGGGTCGAGCGAAAGAATTTCGGTAGGCTCTTTAATATCTCTTTCGCCAACTGGTTCATCCTTTCGGTAAACCATATACAGGCATTGCGTTTCGCCAATGCGGCTTTTCCCACCAGTCATTTCATACCAAATGCGCCCCAAAGAGTTGTCAACGAGAAAACGCACGATATACTCCGGCGTAAAGAACTGGTTGCGCACGGCCATCTCTCGGCTGTTGCGCGGTTTGTTACTTTCCTCGCGCATCTTGCGGCGTTCTTCTAATGAATTGTAATCTTGGAACATCCAGCCCAACGTCTCATCTTCCTTCCAGAAGTTCACGACCGTGCCGCTTTGCTCGTCATACCACGCTGACAGCTGTTCATCGTTAATCAAGTCGAGTAAAGCTACCAATGTGTTTTCATCCGGGAATATCAATCCGTATGGAGAAAAGCGGTCGAAAACAGCCGGTAATTCCATGCTTAACTCATCGAAGACACTATGCAGATACCATTTGTAACGCTCGTATTTGGGCACGGCGACCTGTGAGGCCACTGCATCATAGCTTTGAAAGCCCACGGCATCATATCCACTATGCACGCTCTCCAATATTAGATTGCGCTCCTCGCACATGCGTAAGGCACAAAAACGGTTGAGCTGTGTGAAAGCCTGTTCGGCAATGAGTTGCCCCACAGCCAAGCGTTCTTTGTTCGGTTCTTTGTCAGGCAGTGCGGCCATGAGGTGGTTGAGCCTGTCACGCAACATGTTTGCCGTATGGATAATATCTATATCTTGATTGGAGATTTGCTCTACGGCAATGAAGTGTCCGTCCGCCCATATTCCATAATACTGTTGCAGTTGCTCGGTAATATTCTGCGTCAACAGGTTCTTGGCCGAAGTAACAAAGCGTTCGAGTATTTTCTTTCCGTTCTGAGAAATCATATAAAATCTTTTGTTTTTTAGTTGTTAAAAATCCAACTCCACAGGTGAATCGTCGCCTATCTTGTCTAAAAGCTCCGTCAACCTATCTATCATATCCTGCAATTCAGCACGATTTTTAAGTTGCCTTTTTATCTTGATATGCAAAGTTGAAGATGTGGGTTCATGTGCCGTTGGTGTAGCCGTGGAGTTCCTGTTGGCAGGGGAATCACCAGATAGATTTCCGTTTCCGGCAGATGTGCTTACTGTTGATGCACCACTATTTGCAGAACTGTCTGTTGCGCTTCCTCCAGAAGCCACGACAGTGACTGTAGGAGCGTGGCTTTCAGCCATTCTCCTTATGCCGCTTTTTATGGTGCTGATGCTACCTCCAGGCACATAGAGCTGGCTGTATTCATTGACCATCTCACGGAGATTTTCAATTGATGAACCACGACTTTCAATCATCAGACAACTTAACTTGATTTGCATTTGTTTTTGTTCTTCTTCCGAGAGCTTGGAAAAATCTGCTGACGATATGATGGCCTCACGTTCAGCATCCAATTGTTTATTACTAACGGCCTGGAAATCTATGCAGGCTTGCTGCAAGTAACTGTCGAACTGATTGCTTAGGTCGATGATATCTGAAGCTATCGTATGCAAGTCAGGGTTTGCCACATATTCATTAAAAATCTGGCATACCTCGTTTACGCGTTTCATAAATTCGCCGACTTGTTCTATTTTAGACAGAGTATCAGCCTCCTTTGTGAGATGGTTGATGTGTTTCAGTCGTCCCAATATGCCGGACTGCTTGTCACTTTTAAGGATGTCCATTACATACTTGAATGCCTTTACGCATTCAGAGTCTTTACCAAGCAGATAAGCGGCTTCTCCGCCTTCACTCTCCATAATGCGGTTGGCATAGCTAATAGCTCTTTTCAGTATAGGTAAGCCAGCCAAATTCAATGCTTCGAATGTAGGCACAAGATTGTTGAACCTTGGCAACAAAAACTTTATCTTTTTATATGCCTCCTTAGCTATCTGGTCTTTTACAGGTGCTATGCGTGGACTGTTGAACAGGCTCGTCAAATTTTTAATGGCTTCCAACAACTCAGGAACGGTAAGCATTCCTTCTGTATTGAGAGAGATGTTTATTTTGTTGAAGCTGTTATTGGTAGCCATCGCGTTTACTGCCGTTTCACCAAAAACGGTGATGTCTTTCCCTGCAACACGTATTTGGATGATGCTCGCTTTCAGCATAAGCGCAACCAAATATCGAATGGTGTCTTTGGACCATCCATAAGGAGTGTCTTCAAAATAGGCAACAACTTCTGAACCTATCACTTCGTTCTTGGAAGCGATAAAATCCTTAATTTCCGAAATTGCCGGATGCTTAATGTTAATTGTGCCGTTGCTTTTGTCGATTATCTTTAAGGGATTTAGCGAGTCCGGCAGTGTTGCCAAGTCGTCAAATGCTCCCAGTTTAGTCACACAATCAGCTTTCATACTTGCAGGAGCCATAGGATATTTTTCAAATATTTTTTCTGCTATACCCTTTAAAGCCTGTGTCTTGTATGTATCGGCGTTTACCTGTTGTGGCGTTCCACGGAAGATGATTTCGCTGTTTGCTTGTGCGTCACGTAAAATGTGTCTCAATTGCTGTTTTTTCTCTTCTACCAAGTCGCCTTGCGCACGCAGGTAAGTCTGTATCTCCTTGTTGGTCTCGTTTTGGTGTCGTTTGCGTATATTTTGGCTTTTGACAATTTCTTGCAGCAACGATTCCTTGTCTTTATTTAAAGTACACAACCAATAGAGAGTACGTTTGTTCTCAGGGCGTGTGCTTTCCGTGAGTAAAAGTTGACGTGTTCCTTCAAACGATGCGCCATCCACGAAACGCACATTCATTTTCAATGTTTGCGAAGAATAGATTGAATATGGGTGGTTGCGTTCCGTCAATTCAACTCCCGCCGTGACAGTCTTACTGTTATAAACGTTTACAGATGGGGCAGGCGTAAGTATGTCCTGTAACATTTGTTGCATTACTTCGGCCTTGTCCGCTTCGCGTGGTATTATCTTATCACGCTCTTCACGGATACCCAGTATAGCGTTTGTCATGAACTGATATTTTCCTTCCGCCTCCTGCAAAGTCAAGCCTGGAGCTTGGGATATTTCGTCCAAAATCTCTCTTACTTCCCCCTTATCCACCTGTTCGCCCACCTTGTTGTAAAGCAAGGCACAAATATTGTCAAAGGAAAGATTAAAATCATCCAGTAACTGCATGATTGCAATCGTTTTGCATATTCGGACAGCCAAAGCATTTCCATTGTACATCCGAATGGCTTTTTCGGCAGCTATGACAATCTCCTTGGCTGCATTCCGTTCCATGTCGGTACGTAATACGTCATAAAAATGCTCTGGCCCGGCCAAAGTTCCTATTGTGGCATCGGCAAGATGATTGTCTACCAATATGTCACGTATCAAACGGATGACCGAGCGCAATCCAACGCCACCTGTACGGCTTGCCAGCTTTTGCAACAATGAAAGCAAGATGTCGATATGTACAGGCAGGAAAGGATAGAGGTCGGCGAAAGAATCTTCAGAGAGTACTTGGTTGTAAATGCTCCTCGCTTGCAAGGTAAGGTGTGTACCGTTTTTCAATACGCCCTCGTTTTGTTTGAACAAATTTCGGAGGTAGTCTTTTCCTTCTTTAGATTTGCCAAGCAGTCTTTTTGTGATGATTTCTTTTATGTCATTGGCTTCTATGTCAACTTTGACAGGAAAGCGGTCGTTAAGACGGAACAGTTCGTTGGAGTTAAGCTGTGCCTGACGGTTATCTTCGGTGAGCGTCTGTTGCGCTGTGGCTATGACCCAGACTTTACCATGGAACTCATCCTTGAAAATCTGCATCATCCCTTGTACATTCAGGATATAGTCAACGTTTGACGCCACATATTGGCCAACCTCGTCAAGCACGAAGATAATCTTATCCTTGCCCGTCTTCTCTTTCACCAAATTATACAACCGGATGAACCGTTCCTTTTCATTCAGGGCACTATTGATATTCATGTTCCTATAGCTTGCACTGTCAGGGAAATACGCAGGCAACAAACGAGGCGCAAGACTGGCTGCAATCATATTTGCCGCAAGGTCGTTCGTTTCCACATCCGCCCATTTTTTGTGTTTTTCTTCTTCCACAATGCGGCAAAATTCGTCATATTTACCCTCGTCGTGCAGCATATCCACAAAGCACATAACCTTTTGGTCTGTTGATTTTGTAATGCCTAGCAATTTAAGTGTTTCATAGTACACAATATCGCTTACTGGTGGAAATTTGCCAGCCGTGTTTTGGGAACTCAAATCTATCATGACTACGGCGGGATTATGACGCGCAATGATCGTTCGGTGCATGGCGGCCAATGCCGTGTCTTGAATACGGCTCATCAACATTTGACCGAAAGTAACGCCATTTATCAAGATGCTCGTGTCAAACGAGAGGCCCAAATATTTTGCGAATGAGCTTTTTCCCGAACCATAGAACCCGGAAACCCAAATACCCACTTCTTTGCTTGAATCATCAAAAGCACGTTGCAAGTCCTCAATGACTTCCTCGTAGTTCTGATGCAGCTTGTCAGTTACCACATATTCTTTGATTTCGTCGCTCAAGCTCTTCTCTGATTTCTCCCCAAATGTGACCACGCTTTCTATTTCGCGGTTGAGCTGTTTAGCAGGGTCGAACAAATCTTGTATTTTATACATAATGGTGGTAATTAAAAGTTAATGGAACGGTAATTCCCATCTTGGTTGTAAACTCCCATGAAAGAACGGGCAGTACCTTGATTTTCACCTGGGTACAATACAAGCATAGGAATTTTTACTTGGTTGTATATGGCGTTTTCTATTACTCCCATCATATAGAATGGATGCAGCATTTCAACGTCCATTATGACAATCAACGGATGTTCTTCGTCCATATATTTATCTTGGATTGCTAAAATGCCTTTTTCAATGCACCGACTACGTGCTATTTCCTGTTTGATGCTTTCATACATTTCCTCCTCTGTGACTGATGGATCAGTCCATATGTCAAGATATTCGTGTTTTGTGATAAAATCGTCAATTATTGCGTTTAAAGATATGTAATGAGGGGTAAAACCATAATATTCGGCTTTTGGGGCAAGATATGTATTAAGCAATCCCCTGACGGTGAAAACATCTTCAGGTTGATATGTCATATAGACAATCGGGCTATTTCCTGTTGGAGAAAGCTTGCTCGGCGATTTTAGGTATGTCAGAGCCTGTTCTATCTTATCTTCATAAAGTGCCATTGATAAAATCCTCCATTGTTTGATATTTCCATGATATTGTCAGCAATTCGCCAGAACTTTGAGCTATATATCCTCCTTTTATATTTTGCTCCATAATTCGTTGCAACACTTGATATTTATCCATACCAAAAAGTTGCCAATCGTCATGATTCCAAATCGCCATGTCAGAAAGGCCGGCAAAATGAAGCTCGTGCATCAGATAAAGCAATGTGAACTTGCCTATTTCATAAGGCAATATATCGCCATTCTTGTTTACGAAGTCAAAATCAACTAAAACAGATTTGATATAATTCGTCTGCCGCCGTTGGATGGATTCACTCCATTTTGCCAACCCATTGTCTACAATGCCCTTGACAAAATCGGCAACTACTATTCTTTCCAATTTAGGTGTTCCGTCGTTGCGTAATAAGTTGAGCCTCTTGGTGATGAAATCATACATTATGGCGTTTTCACGCGCACAATAAAGCATCAGCAATTGCTTGAACTGTGATAAGAGAAGCCCACGTTCACGTATTGATTTAAGCCACAATACAACTTTCGGATTGTTTTTCATAAAACGCGGATAAAACACGAGTCGCACAATGTCTCGGCTTCGCTGTTCCGTACATTTGCTCAGGTAGTTTTGTTCATGCACCATTTTTGTAAGAGAATCTTTTGTGGTATTTTCCTTACAGATGGATAGCAGAGACAGCGTTTCTTCAATCAACCCGCATCCCTTACCTAATTGCACATTGTATTTTGTGTTTCTCATTAGCTCAGATAAGGATAAGTTGGGTTATGGTTTGAAAAGGCGTAACGGTAATGGGAAGCACATAGTCGGAGCATATTATCTATGTCGTCTACACGAAATGTTCCGATATTTACTATTCCAAGTCCTAACTCGTGGTCAGTGACTATGGTGTCCATTTCCTCCAAGTAGTCATCGGCATTTTCAACAAGAGTGGAAATATTTATTATATTTTTTTTCATATAGTCCATTATCTCCTTTTCAATTTGGACTGGTAATTTGAAAAGGAAATACACACTTCCATTTATTGTATTATGCATTTTACGCATATAAGAAAGTATAAGGTTGTAATAAGCTATTGAACCGGATTTGGGGAACAAATAGTCCATCATGGCAGAAGCACCAACCTGATTTAAGTCACTCCAAAAACCAGCATTAATCCCCGCTTGGTAAACAGCCATGCGCATTTTTAGGATATCAGTTATATTTTGTTGGGTCATAATCTTACTTACTTTGTATGATAATAACTTTATCACTTTGCGTGTTCACAGAAGAGTTTAACAGGTCTTTTATGTCTACATCAAGCACTTGCGCAATTTTCAAAAGCATTTCAAGTGTTGGTTGTGCATTGTTCGTACACCATTTGGAAACGGTTGCTTGGTCTTTGCCTAACTGCTCAGCAAGCCATTTGTTAGTGCGTTTTTTTTCGGCAAGCACAACTTTCAGACGGTTGATGTCTTTATTTAATGCCATAATAATTATAATTGATATTTGGAACGCAAAGATATAAAAATATCTTGTAATGAGGAATTTCCTATAATATATTTGCGAATTTTGCTAATTATTAAAAGTATTTTTCAATATATTTCTTTATTAAATGAAATCTTGAATGAAACCATAATTTCTTAGGTTTGACGCAAAAGCATTGCAGGCCTGCACTTCATAATGTAGAAGAAGGTGTCATTTCAACTGTGTCATACCTATATGCCCCCAAAAGGTCACCTAGTTGCAAAGACAGATGCACTAAGGAGTAAGAGGTAAACCGCCTATATTGCTTCACACGGGCAAAAGTCATTTGACTTACCAAATGCCCCAAAGGGCATATTCGGTTCTGGCGGACAACACGTCCGGACTCTCACCGGTCAAGAACCGTAGCTTGTCAAGAGAAACAGTACGACCTTTTCCTGACGGTCTACTTTTTTAGGATGACTTTCTGCAAGGTGTCTACTGTCTCAATTAGCGTATCTATTATCAGTTGATTATTAATACTATATGCTCTAAACAATAGAAAAGAGATTGTGTAGATTCTATATAGATACGAAATAGGTAAAATTTAACTTTCTATCACACCGAAATTACAAAAAAGTGGGTGATGTGGGGTGGTTAGTAGTCACTCCATATGCCTTTTATTGCCACAATGGTTCGTTTTCCCAACCAGAAGGAAAACCAAGGGCAGCCTTATCTACTTCTGGAAACATTGCAAAAAGACTGTTCATCTTGTCAAGCATATCGTTATTTGGAGATATGATATCAAGGAAGTACTTGATGATGCACATATCAAAGTACACTTTCAATGGGTTTGTCGGCAAAGTAATCCATGGACGTGACATTCTGATTGGCATAGTGGCACGAATAGAGAACACCCTATTCCAAATACGAGCATGGTGACAGCAGGAGTTTCGTGTCACCGTGATAATGGTAAGCCAAGACTCAAAAGGAGCAACTTGCAGACCAAATGACTGGGCGATACGTTTCTTTATCTTTTTATTCTTGATATTAGCGTAGATATTGGTGATTACACCAAACGGCAATATCTCTGTCAGCATCCATGAAGGAGGGTACTGATTGGTATATGTCTCTTTGAAATGGTTGATGAAATCCTCTTTTGTATGGTTCAGCTCATCTTCTATAAGATATATTGAGCGATTGAACTTGGACGGATTTGAGAAATTGTTGGCATCAGTCATCCAAAAAGGGTCGCCAGTCATTTCCGTTCCAAAGTTCACGATAGCGCAACGCACTGCGACCTATATCTTTTCAATTTCATTGAATAAAAGTAGGCGCAGTTTCTTGTCAAAGCGATACAACATCATAACCTTACCGAAAGTTACTCCTCGCTTGAATAGATGTTGCTCCTTGGGAATGGAAAGCAATGGGTACATATAGGCAGACAAACGATAGTAACCAATGTGTGAAAGATAATGCTGAGCCTTTTCCTCATCGGTTATCTTCATACCTCTTGTTTTGAGTAGCTGCACTAACTCATAGGGTGTGGAATATGTTTTTATAAACGGAATTTTAGTTGCCATATGCCTATAAAAACAAAAATGACCCGCACATTTGAGCATCGTTGAGAGGCTTG
>OGQM01000919.1_pt1 | contig 22722 bp, 25 predicted proteins | sample 1553191 | NCBI WGS metagenome assembly OGQM01 (sample SAMEA2579954, study PRJEB22360) | human gut metagenome | biome: human gut; feature: human-associated habitat; material: faeces | place: Denmark | collected 2008/2010 | reverse complement strand
GCGGAACTGGCAGACGCGCACGTTTGAGGTGCGTGTGGTTTATCCTTGGGGGTTCAAATCCCCTCCCTCGCACCAAAGTCGAAACCCGCATGGGCACTGGAAGATTAAGTGTTCATGCGGGTTTTTCGTTGTGTGAGAAATTTCGAGCCCGGTCGAAGGTGTGAAGGGGAGTTTCCTTGTTCTGCGGCAAAACTCCATAGAGTTGAAATGCGTTGGAAACATCCATCGCCGCAAAGGAGATGCAGACGTCAAGGTGCGGGAGAGGTGCCTTGACCCCGCTGTACGATTTCTGCTCGTCAGCACAAAAAACCTCCTGCGCCGGAAAACCGGAGCAGGAGGCTTCATTTTGTTGTATGATGAGGGAACCGTAATTTCTGATTTCACACCCGATAATATAGCAATTCAACTTTTTAATGCAACAGCAACAGCGTTGAATTGCATATCGCAAATATGCTGTTTGAATGTTGCACTAATTTCTTGCCTTGCGATAAATGAAGAACGCTATCGAAAAATGGAACAGAGACGTGATGTTTCAGCCTGCCTGCTGGTGCTTATCCAGCCGCATCTTGTCGGCGATCATGGCGATGAACTCGCTGTTGGTGGGCTTGCCGCGCAGGTTGTGGATGGTGTAGCCGAAATAAGAGTTCAGGGTATCCACATCGCCCCGGTCCCATGCCACCTCGATGGCGTGGCGGATGGCGCGCTCTACCCGGCTGGCAGTGGTGTCGTTTTTCTTGGCGATCTCCGGGTAGAGGCGCTTGGTGACGGCGTTGATGTACTCCGGCTCATTCATGGTGAGCAGGATGGCATCCCGCAGGAACTGGTAGCCTTTGATGTGGGCGGGGACACCGATCTGGTGCAGAATGTCGGTGACCTTCAGCTCGTCGCTGTCCACGCTGGCCGTGATGAGGCGCTTCTGGTGGCCGTGGGCGACTTTGAGCACCCGGCTGGCGAGGACATTTTCGTCGAAGGGCTTGACAAAGTAGTAGGCGAAGCCCTCGTCCAGCAACTCCTGCACCATCTCTTCGCTCTGGAACGCGCCGGTGACAAAGAAGGTGGTGTGTGTCCCACCGGCGGCGACATATTTCTGCTTGACGGCCAGCGCGTCCAGCCCGGGCATGAAGGCGTCCAGCAGAACGACCTGCGGCCGTACCGCAAGCATCTTCTGCAAGATCTGAAGCCCGTCCTTTTCCACGACGGTCACTTCCACGCCCTTTTGCTCCAGCGCATCCCGGCAGGCCGCCGTAACATCCGCACTGGTATCCGACATCAAAAATCTTACTTTATCCATCGTACTTTCCTCCAATGTGTGCAGTTCCCTTTACGCTCTATATTTTACCATAATTTACCATGGAATGCAACAGGAAATTTTTACAATTTCTGGGATTTTCATAAAAATCTTCCGGCTCATTCCGTTCTCTGCATTTCAGCGGCGTTTTTTGCCTGTTCCAGCATGGTCTGGGCGAAAATGCCATAGCCCCGGGTGGGGTCGTTGACCAGAACATGGGTCACAGCGCCAACAAGACGTCCGTTCTGGAGGATGGGGCTGCCGCTCATGCCCTGCACGATGCCGCCGGTGGAGGACAGAAGGGTGGGGTCTGTCACCCGGATGACCAGATTCCGCCGGGGGTCAGCATCACTGACCCGCTCGATCTGGATGCGATAGGTGCGGGGCGTGCCGCCCTCGGTGGTGGCCCATATCTCGGCAGGGCCGGTGGCGACCTCCTGCGCGAAGGCGACCTCCCGCAGCTGGCCCGGAAAGTGGGTGCGGGTGGTGCCGTAGACGCCATTCTCACCGTTGATGCGGATGGTGCCGATGGCGTGGGCGCTCAGAAAATGTCCCTTCAGCTCGCCGGGGCTTCCGGCAGTGCCCACGCTGCATCCGGTGATCTCGCAGGGGACGATCTCGCCGCTGCGCAGGGCGACGCTTTCGCCGGTGTCGCTGTCGCTGATGGGGTGGCCCAGCCCCGCAAAAACGCCAAGCTCTTCGTCCGCAAAGGTCAGGGTGCCCACCCCGGCAGAGGAGTCCCGCACCCACATCCCGGCCCGCCACTGTCCGGAGGCACTGTCCCACACCGGGGTCAGAGTGGTCAGCTTCTGCTCGCCGCTGCGGATATATATAACCTCCACGGCCTGTCCCTCGGCGGCGTCCAGCGCTTCCTTTACGGCATCGTTGCTCTCGGTACGGGTCTGCCCGATGCAGATGACCCGGTCGCCGAGACGCAGCCCCGCTGCCTTGGCAGGATTCGATGTGCCGCCGCTGGCCTGCCCGATCTCGGAGAACCCCACGATGAGTGCCCCTTCGGAGAACATCTTGACGCCGAAGGGGGTGCCGCAGACCGTCACCTTGGGCCGCTCTGCCACCACGGCCCGGATGGTCTTGATGGGGAACCAGCCGCCCAGCGTCAGGGTGGTCTGGTAGCTGCCCACGGCCCGGGTGCTGGCGACGTTCTGGCTCCCATGGCCGCTCTGTGGCTCGACCCACTGGAAGCGGGGGAGCGATAGGGCCTGTCCCGGTTCCAGGTAGACCCGGTCCGGCAGGCTGCTGTACAGCCAGCCCAGAGCTGCAGCGAGGGCCAACAGCAGATACGCCGCCACAAGCCCTGCCCGCTGCTGCCATGACCGGTGCTTTTTCTTCACGCCGAGGGCCTCCCTTGCTGTTTTTGGGGTTATTATGCGCCAAGAAAGGGAGAATTATCACCCGGCAGTTGACTTTTGCCGCGAATCTTGTTACTATAAATAAAGTTTCCGCGCGGGAGTGGCGGAATGGCAGACGCGCTGGTTTTAGGCACCAGTTCCAACGGAGTGAGGGTTCGACCCCCTTCTCCCGCACTCTAAGTGGCTCATACGAACTTCGGTTTCGTCTGAGACGATCTCGTTGTCTGGACAGTCATTGTTCAGTTCCAGCGGGATTTCCACGCTGTTATGGTTCCCGGTAAAGCTGAATACGATTTTGAGCCGGTTGTCATCGTAAAGATATACCGCGATCAGGAACGTGTTGAACAGCTTTGCCAGGAACTTTTTGTTTTTTACGTCCCCGGCACGGAAAAGCTGAAGCCCGGCAATGAGATCATCCCGGTCGATTTCGACCCGCTCTGCTTTGGCCGTGTTGATTTTGGCGGAGAGTTTTGCTTGCTGCTCCTCAAGGTCAAGGAGCCGTGTTCGGGTGGTCGAGGTGATAATACCGGCTTCGATTGCTTTCATCAGGTTGGATATGGCCTGCTGGACGGCCGCCAGCTCATTTTCCATGACTTCAATGTGAAGCTCATGGTCTTTTTGCTTGAAGTAGGCAATGGTGCTGTCTACGATGAAGTCTATGGTTTCATCATCCAAGCAGTACATCATAATGGCTTGAGCCACAGCATTTTCAATCACGTCCCGGCGGATGGCTTTCTTTTCGCAGGTGTGTTCCAGCCGGTGCTTTTGGCAAGCGTAGTAGTGATGCATTTCGCCGGACTTACTGGTGCCAGAGATCCCGACCATATAGCCCCCGCAATGCCCACAGTACAGTTTGCCGGTCAGAAGATAGTTTTCTGCTCCGTGGCGGGAGCGACCATAGCGGTTATCCTTTTTCATGCCGTAGGCCTCCTGTGCATCGTAGAAAAGCTCATCACTGATGATGCGCGGCATTCCACCGGGGATGCGGATGTCGCCGTACATGTAGATGCCACGGTATCTATCGTTATGGCAGAGGACATGGAAGCTGCCTTTGTTCCACTCGCGCCCTCTGGCGGTTCTGATTCCGCGGGCATTGAGGTCAGCGGCTATGCTGGCAAAAAGCTCCCCGGCGGCGACTCGTGTATAAATCTCCCGGACGATGGCAGCTTTCGGCTCATCAATTTCGGGCTTGCCGTCGGCACCACGCTTATAGCCAAGCGGAAGACTGCCATTGACAAGCCCCTTTTTGGCATTATCGTATAGGCCGCGCTTCACATCCTCGGCCATGTTTTCGATATAGAACTGATTGACGTTCATCATCGATCTCAAAGCAAAGCGCCCGGCAGCGTTATCATCAAAGTCCTCTTCAGCATAAAAGACCTTGACCCCGCAGTCAACCAGACGAGCTTCATTCACCATCGCCTGCATCATGTTTCGACCCATGCGGTTTGATTTCCATGCCAAGACATACTGGAACTTTCCATTCTCAGCGTCACGCATCATGCGCTGGAATGCTGGGCGGTTGTCGGTGCGGCCGCTGATTGCCCGGTCTTCGTATGTCAGAGTAACTTTCAGGCTCAGCGAGGCGGCGTATTTCCGGCAAGCCTCAATCTGCTGTTCGATGGAAACATCCCGCTGGTTGTGGGACGAGTAGCGGGCGTAAATGACGGCGTCACCGCCAGTGATTTTTTGCTTTTTGCCCATAAAATACCTCCGGGTACACTTTGACAAGCCTGCCCGGAGGTGGTACAATAACATCTGTGAGGTTGGCTGTTATTGCCCTTCTGGATAGAACTGAACTGGTTTCCGTACTATCTCCGGGTAAGCTGATCTGGAACGCCTACGGTGCTGGTAACACCGTGGGCGTTTTATTTTTCGACTGGAATGCAAAACGTGCTATCTTTTAGCACAATATTGATGTATAATGATGGAAAGAACTTTGAAAGGATGTGTTCTAATGTCTACACTTGGCTCTAACCGCGTTGAAATTATCTCTGATGCAGAAACCAAAACCTTCAAAATGCTCGTGAACGGCGCAGAAATCAAACGTGTCAAAGCGTTCTCCCTGAAAGGGGATGCTTCGGATTTCGGCACAGATGTCATCATCAATTTTGATGCAGATACATTGAGTGTCCGTTAAGGCTTGAAAGTTTCAATGGTCTTGCTCACAACATTTGCAACTTTTTTGACACTGCGCAATAATGCAGTTTCACCATATTCGACTGCGCTAGGTTTTAAACTACAAGAGCCGTCAATATAAAGCTTAACATACTCGCCAGCTTTTAGTTCGGCGAGAGCATCTTGTAAGTCGCCTCGATCTACGTCAGAGAACAGCGAATCAACCTCTTCGTCAGAGAAATCTCTGGCCTCAGATTTAGGCATAGTTTTGCACTTATCGCTGTACGCTTTATACAGCTTCAGCAATGCCTTTTCTGCGAGTCGTGTCATTTTTTCTCCTTTTCGCCCACCATGTTACCACATGGATGGGCGTTTTTATTTTGCCGAAAAACGGAAAAATCCACCAAAACGCTGACAGCGTTGCAGCATCCTGTTATATTTGAGCCACTTCCGGGAGCAAATACGGCAGAAAAGAGGTGGACTATGTGGAGGACAAGAAATTTGAAGATGAACTGAAAGAACAGCTTCGGAAGATTTCTGTCAAGCAACGGATAATACTACTCCGACTTATTCGCTCTGAGCGAGAAACTGAATGTAGCTCAGGGCCTGCTGCTTTTTCTCAGAACTGAGGTTTGAAACCGCTTTCATAATTTCTGCATCCAACTCGTCCTCAACAGAGAGGGCGAGCTTTTTGTTTTCGGGGTCATCAAACATTAAGTCTACGGGCATATCATCGACATTCACCAGCAAGTCTGTAAGAGTCATGCCCATTCCAGACGCAAGTTGCTTTAACTTTGGAAGGGTAGGGGTGACAGGTAAACCGGTGTTTGGATTGATGCCCTTTTCCAACATAGAAATGTAGCCATTGGACAATCCGCATTGATTGGCAAACTGCCGCTGGGAGAGCCCGTGATCTTTCCTATATGCGGAGATTAAGTCGCGAAGTGTCATGTTGTTTCCCTCCAAATTGTTTAATCTATTATACATTCAAAGCGACGAGATTGTCAATGGACTTTGTGTAATTTTTTGAACAAAAATTGTTCAATCGGGTTGACAAATCGGCTCGGAAGGTGTACTATGGGTGTGCAATCGGTTAAACAAAACCGGTGCGTGAAGCGGGAATGGAGGTGAAATTGATGGGGTTTAAGATCAAAGAGGTTCGGAAGTCGCTGAAAATGAGTCAGGAGGAACTCGCAGAAAAAAGCGGCGTCAGCCGCGGAACCATCGTTGCGTTAGAAAGTGGCACAGAGCGCGTCACCACAACAAAAACATTGGTTGCACTGGCGATTGCAATGGGTGTCAGCGTGGACCAAATTTTTTTTGCTGACGATGTTTAATCGAATGAACGAAAGGCACAAGGAGGTGAAGCAAATGGATACGAAGCAGGACGGAAAGGCGTACGCCGAAATGGATTGGATTGGACGGATGGTAAATCCTGCGCCGCTGGAGTACACGCTCCATTCAATCGGTGATCGGAGGCTGGAAAGCGCTCTGAATGGTGTCATCAAGGTGCTAAAAGAAAACAACCTTTCGCTCGAACAAGCAGATGCAGTGCTTGCAGCTGTAAAAGGCTGTATTCATCGGCAAACTGCGGTTTAAGTCGCAGGGTCAACTTAAGGAGGTTCCCGTGAACACCGACATCCATGTGAACACAGCAGAGATTCCACCCGAAATTCGTTATCAACTGGCAAAGGGATTTGCTGAGTTCTTTCAAGAGCTGATGGCGCAACCCGGCGCACGGGAACAACTGGACGCTTGTCGTCAAAGTAGAAATCGTTTGGGATGTACCGCTCTTCTGCATCGGTGCCCTCGATGTCCCGGATGTATTTTCCGAGGGCACCGACAACCTCCAGCCGGGTGGGAGCCTTGTCGCGGTCATTCATATCGTACAGCTTGATATCGCAAGCTGTTCTGTTGCGGAAGGAAACCTCGGAAATGGTGCCAGTGTATTTGTAGAGTTTCATGTCTTAGACCTCCTTGACTTCCACGGTCTTGAGACTGCCCTCGATGTAGCCACGGCCACGCAGATGTTCGCAGCTCCAGCAGAAACCGATTGCTCGCTCACGGATGAAGTAGGCGGTATGGTCCGCACGATCCTCATTGAATGCGGCGTGGATTTCTTTTGCCCGCTCGTCTTCCACCAGAATAGAGGCACTGGCCTCGCCGATTTCGCCGTTCTGACCGTGCTTCATGTCCTTGGAATCGTAAGTAAAGATTACCTTTTTCATTGTTTTGCCCTCCTCAGTGCAGCTGGGCGCTGTGCTGGTTGTAGGTGACGGTATACACGCCGCTCTGCTTGGCGATCTGGATGTTGCTCACCACGACACGCTTCAGGCCGAACTTCCGGCGAACGAATTCCTTGACCAGCGGAGAAGCCTTTTCGGGAAGGTGCTTCTTGATGCGGCAGTCACGGCGGCAGTAGCGCTCGAAGCGCTTTTCATCGGCTGCGGTGGCCTCCTCTCGCGTTCCGTAGAACACGGAATCGTCGCGGTTGCTGCTCAGCTTGTAGAACTTCTCGCAGGAGATGACATCCAACCGGTTGTTCCAGATGACATCGCCGCGCTGGTTATCGTTGGGCTTGACGTTGTCAGCGGCGATGCCGACCACGAGCTTCAGACCTTCCAGCTGGTTGTAATCTTCCCATTCGGTGAAGCTGTCCAGCAGAACGCGGACAATCTGCTTACCGTCGGTCAGGTCGATGTGAGCGATCTCGCCCTGACTGCCGGACATCGAAGCGGTGTTGATGATATAGCCCTGTGCGATGTAGCTGCTGACAGTCTCGGTGAACTTGCGGTTAATATCGATGTACTTCATTGTGTTACCCTCTTGTCTTTCTGGCCTTACTCTGTTAAAATAGAGGGCGGCCGGGGTAAGGCTCCCGGCTCGCCGTTGGTTCGGTGTTGAAGATCAGTTGCTTTGGACGGTGGCTGGTCTTCTTTTTTACTCTTCCATTCACCTCACTCCTTTCTGTAAGGGGCTTTCGCTCTCTGCCTTACGTCTTTATTATACAGGATTTCCTTTATGTTGTCAAGGTTTTTCTTTAAGGTTTTCCTAAATTTTTCAATTTTTTTCTTGACAGAATAAAGGAAAATCTATATAATGAAGCTGAGGTGATAAGTATGGAATTCTCCACGAAAATCAAAATGGCTGAGGCTGTGGCCAGAATGAAAGAAGCCGAACTTGCCCGGCAAATCGGCACCACACCGCAGGCGTTCAACCAGCGGATGAAGACCGGGAAGTTCAAATACGAGGAGTTGGAGCAGATTGCAACCGCCCTTGGCGCAGAACTGATTGTCAACTTCCGATTCCCGGACGGAACCGAGGTATGAAAAAAGCCCGGACGAATAAACGTCCGGGCAGGGGAGAGGTGCTTACTTTTTGCGGCTCTTGCTCACCGTTTTCGGGATTCGCCGGACCTCTTTTACTCTGCGCACCTCATTCGGCTCATAAATAAGTAAGTCGCTGAGTGTGCAGTCCAAGGCTTCACAGATAAGGTCGAGGTCATCCAGATTGACCCGATCGGAGAAGTCATGGTACATTTCGTTGATGGTCTGGCTGCGGATCCCGGTGGCGCGAGCAAGTTCGCTCTGTGTCATCCGCCGTTCGCCAAGGCGGGTGGACAGCATAATCCTAATCATAGCCTGTATCTCCTTTGCCAAGAATTTTACCGATTTGAAACCGGCTTGTCAGGATTTTGGCAGAAAAATACAGATTCCGGCAAATTCTTCCGAAAAGTGGGCGAAAACAACAAAAATCCTCGGTTCTCACATTTACAAAAGAGCCGAGGATTTTTACCATTGTTCAACGAGTCGGTATCTCGCAGCACAGGACGAACACACTTCCGACCATCTGAATGGTTACATTGGAACGGAGCGTTCGTACAGCCTCACTTCCGCTGCATAAAAAATGGCCCCAAGCCCATGCTTGGGGTCATTTTTTATCTTGCGGAGAAGAGGGGTCGAACAGCACGGCTGCCCGCAGGCGGCAAGCAATCAGCCCGGCAATCTCGAGGAGAGTCTGCCAGCGCGGCTTGACGAACACCCACAGAATCCCTATACTATAAGGAGTAGAAGAAGCAAGAAATAAACAAGAGAAGGGACTGTGTAAATCCCCTTATGCTGAAAATCGCATTCTGTGACGACGAAACCGCAGAGATCGCGCAGCTGGAAGAGCTGCTGAAAGAATATGCCGCTGCCCGCGGGCAGGAATTTGTCCATACATCCTACCAAAGCTCGGTGGAGCTGATGGCAGACATCGAGAAGGGCGAACGCTTCGACATCATGCTGCTGGATATTCTGATGCCGGGCGAGAACGGGATGACGGCGGCCCGGGAGGTTCGGGAGCACGACACCAACGTAAAGATCATCTTCCTCACCGCAAGCCCGGAGTTTGCGGTGGAGTCCTATGCGGTGGATGCGTGGTATTACCAGCTCAAGCCCATCCGGCAGGAGGACTTTTTCCGCCTGATGGACTCAGCCTGCGCCGCCTGCAGCAAAGAGCAGACCCACAGCCTTATCCTCCGCAGTAAAAACGGCATCGTCCGGGTAGAGCTGGAAAAGCTGGTCTACTGCGAGGTGATGGGCAGGACGCTCACCTTCCACCTGAACAGCGGGGTCGTGCTGGAGAGCATGGGTCGGCTGGACGACCTCTGCGATCAGCTCATGCCCTACCCGAACTTCCTCCGCCCCCACCGCTCCTTCCTCATCAATATGGAGTACATCGCCAACATCGCAGCCCGCTCCATCACGATGCAGGACGGGGCCGAGGTGCCGGTGCCCCACGGAAAATATTCGGAGCTGAAAAACCGCTACCTGAGCTATATTTTTGACAGAAAGAAGGCGGTCCTGTAATGAATGTGCTTACCGTGCCGAACGGCATCGTCGTGGCCCTGTTCGGCATCGTGCTCTCGGCATCCTTCTGCGACATCTGCTGGACGAAACGGAACCGCATCGTGCTGGCAGTCGGTACAGCAGCCATCCTCCTGCTGCAGGGGGCCATCACCTTCGGGGCAAGCTGGGATGCGATGCAGGAGCTGTATCCTTTTACGACCCATCTGCCCCTTGCCGCTGTCCTCGGCGTCCTCAGCGGAGATTGGCTCTGGCCCACCATCTCCGTTTTTGCAGCATACCTGTGCTGTCAGCTCCGGCGCTGGGCGGCGCTTCTGGTGGTCGCGCTGATGCCGACCCCCGCCGACTGGCTGCAGCCTGCCATTGAGATGCTGGTCACATTGCCGCTGCTGGTCGCCCTGCTGCGCTATGTCGCGCCGTCGGCCCGCAGCTTTGCCCATTATCCGCGCTCGATGCAGCTTCTGTTCGGGGTAGTGCCGCTGGCAGGCTACCTTTTCGATTATGTGACCCGCATTTATACGAGCCTCCTCGCCGACGGCAATCAGGCAGCGGTGGAATTCATGTTCTTTGTGAGCAGCGTGATGTATATCGTTTTCATCTTCCGGTTCTCGGCGGAGGAGAGCGCCCGCAGCCAGCTCGAGCAGACCCGGAACAACCTCAAGCTGCAGGTCGGTCAGGCGGTGCGGGAGATCGAAGCGCTGCGCACCTCGCAGCAGCAGACTCGTGCCTACCGCCATGACCTGCGCCACCACCTCCAGTATATCTCTGCCTGCATCGAGAACGGCAGGGGAGAGCAGGCGCAGGAGTACATCCAGAGCATCTGCTCCGAGATAGAGGCCAGCAAGGTGACGACCTACTGCGAGAACGAGGCTGCGAACCTCATCTTCTCGTCCTTTGCAGGCCGGTCGGAGAGCTGCGGTGTGCCGCTCAACATTCAGGCTCATATCCCGCAGCTTATCTCGGTGGCTGAGACAGATCTCTGCGTGCTACTCTCCAATGCGCTGGAAAATGCGCTCCGGGCCTGCCGCAGGATGAAAGCGGAGAATGGCCCTGCATACATTGAAGTTACTGCCCGGGAAAAGAACGGGCATCTCTTTTTGCAGTTCGTCAATCCCTGTCCGGAGGGGATACAGTTTGAAAACGGCCTGCCGGTGACCCACGCCGAAGGACACGGCATCGGTGTGCGCAGCATCTGCGCTATCGTGGAAAAATATAAAGGGCTTTCGGACTTTTCGGTGCAGGAGGGGCGCTTCATTCTCCGCGTTTCCCTGTGAACCGGGTCGATTGAGAGCAGTTTTGGGGCGAATCGTGTCAAACTGCCCGCCGCGGGGGCAGAAAAGAGTATACTGGAACCAGACAAAATGTGCTCTCCGAATATCGCACAAGGAGGAAAAGTTTTATGAAACGTATCACTTCTCTTGCACTCAGCGCGGCACTTCTGGCCTCGCTTTCGACACCGGTGCTGGCCGCGCCGGCCATCTCTGTGGATGCGGCCCCTGCGGCAGCTGTGCTGGAAGAGGAAAACTCTTTGTGGGAGCTTCCGCAGGCAGACACACCGGACATGAGCAACACGGTCTGGTCGTTTGCCGGCGGCTACATCGACGGCGGCGAGATGACTCAGGCCGAGATGGACGAGTCTCTGGCGGCATACGGCGGTACGCTGCAGTTCACCTTTGATGCCGCAGGCGGCGCAAAGATGATCCAGGGCGGCGGCACGCTGAACGGCACTTACCAGTATCTCGACGACGGCAGCGTGGGCGTCATCTTCGACTACAACGGCGAGGAGCTGCGCTACGCCTGCATCTTTACCTGGACGGACGAGGACGAGCTGCTCATGGTCGCCATCTCGGATGTGGAGGGTGCCGACGGCATTTACTTTGTCCAGTAAATTTGTTTCATCGTGTCTTTCGGATGCGATGTAGATAAGCCTTGTCCGGGTTTCCGGCTTCGTTGGCTGCTTTCAGCGGAAAGGCAGCTTGCCCTGCGGGAGCCGGGATGCCCACCCCGGACAAGGCTGGAGGAATCAGAGACAGGCCCGGCAGATGCTGCCGGGTCTGTTTTCTTATCGAAAAAGCTGGGGAGAGAAGGACTTTTCTGAAAAAAGGGAAGAAAATCTCAAATCACCTCTTGCATTTTTTTCGGAGAGTGCTATAATATTAAAGCAATCGTTTCCAAGGCCGCTCGAGGGGGTAGCCGATATTGAAGGTTGTGATGGGCACATACATTAAATATGGCCCCAATAAGTCAGAACCAGAAATGAGGTGAAAAGAATGAAACAGGGTATCCATCCGAACTACGTTGACTGCACCATCACCTGCGCTTGCGGCAACGTCATCAAGACTCGTTCCACCAAGCCCGAGATCCACGTCGAAGTTTGCTCCAAGTGCCATCCTTTCTACACTGGTAAGCAGAAGCTGGTTGACAGCGGCGGACGTGTTGAGCGCTTCAACAAGCGCTTCGGCCGTAAGTAATTGCATCGATTACTGGTCATCCAAGAGCGTCGTTTCCCTTGCGGGGAGCGGCGCTCTTTTTTGCGTCCGGGCGCAGAAAATGCCGAAACAGCGCCGGAAAAGCAATATTTGGAAACACACACAGGTTTATCTTATTTCTGACACATTTTCGGGCTAGAATGATGCAGACATTCCCAATAACTTCTTGAAAAAAGGAGCGTTTTTTGTGATAGAAGTATCTCACCTTACGAAGCGCTACGGCAGCCGCCTCGCCGTGGACGATGTATCCTTCACGGTGGAGGATGGCGTCATCTACGGCCTGCTCGGCCCGAACGGCGCAGGCAAATCTACCATCATGAATATCCTCACCGGGTATCTCGCCGCCACCGAGGGGCAGGTGACGGTAGCAGGCCACCCGCTGCCCGAGGAAGCCGACGCCGCCAAGGCCTGCGTGGGCTACCTGCCGGAACAGCCGCCCCTCTACCCGGAGATGACGGTGGCCGAGTATCTCGACTTTGCCGCGGAGCTGAAGGGCGTGAAGAAAGCTGACCGCCCCGCACAGGTGCAGTCTGCCGCCCGCCGCACCGGGCTGGAAGACGTTCTGCCCCGACTCATCCGCAGCCTGTCGAAGGGCTACCGCCAGCGGGTAGGCGTGGCACAGGCGCTGCTGGGCAGCCCGAAGCTCATCATTCTGGACGAGCCGACGGTGGGCCTCGACCCGGCGCAGGTCATCGAGCTGCGCCGCCTCATCCGGGAGCTGGGCCGCACCCACACGGTCATCCTGTCCAGCCACATCCTCAGCGAGGTAAAGGCCGTCTGCGACAAGGCGCTCATCCTGTCGCAGGGGCATCTGGCCGCTGTGGTGGACCTTACGGAAGAGCAGCGGGATCTGGAAGAGCTTTTCCTTGCGCTGACGGCTCCGGAAGCGGCTTCGGACAAAAAGGAGGACTGACGATGTTTGCCATCTACAAGCGGGAGCTGCGCAGCTTTTTCCACGGCATGATGGGCTATGTGCTCACGGTCTTTCTGCTGGCGGCCTCCGGCATCTATTTTCTGGCGCTGAACCTTGGCTACGGCCTGACGGATTTCGGCTATTATACGCTTTACCGCACCATTTTTATGCTTCTGCTCTATTTTCCGGTGCTGGCCATGCGCTCGCTGGCCGAGGAGCGCCGCGCCCGCACCGACCAGCTGCTCCTCACCAGCCCGGTGTCGGTGTGGGGCATCGTGGCGGGCAAGTATCTGGCTCTCTGCACCGTATTCGCGCTGCCCTGTCTGGCCGACGGCGTCATGATCGTGGTGCTCTGGCTGCTGGGCAGCACGGCCTCGGCCTGCGGTGCGAATTTTGCTGCGCTGCTGTGCTATTTTCTGCTGGGCTGTGCGGCCATCGCGGTCTGTGAGTTCTGCTCCGGCCTCACAGAGAACCAGATCATCGCGGCGGTCATGGGCTTTTCGGCCCTGCTGCTGGCCTATATGATGCCCAGCCTCCGCAGTATGTTCAACGCGGGCAGCGCGGTGGCACTGGTGGTCTTTACGGCCCTGTCGGCGGGGGCATCCCTTGCACTGGGTCTGCGCACCCGGAGCTTTACGCTGGGCTGCTTTGTGTTCGCGGCCCTCTGTGCCGGTCTGAGCGCGCTGTTCCTCCTGCACAGCACATGGCTCACCGAGGCCTTCAGCGCCGTGCTGAGCGCCCTCTGCCTCTTTGCGCCCTTTGAAGAGTTCGTCAACAACAGCTTCTCCATCCCCACGCTGGTCTATTATCTGACGACAGCGGTGCTCTTCCTCTTCTTTACGGCGCAGGGCATCGAGAAGCGCCGCTGGAACTGAAAGGGGGACTGACCATGAAGAAATTCGAGAAAAAGAGCGCAGGCCCGCTGGAGCGCCTCCGCCTGAAAAGCGGCATATACGCCGCCTCTTTCACCGTGCTGGCCATCCTGCTGGCTGTCCTGCTCAACCTCATCGTCCGGGCTGTCCCGGCGAAGTACACCGAGTTCGACCTTTCGGAGGCGGGGCTTTACTCCCTCAGCGACAGTTCCAAGGAGATCGCCCGGGGCCTTACGCAGGATGTGAGCATCTATTATCTGGCCGAGACGGGCAGCGAGGACGCCATCCTCACAAAGCTGCTGGACCGCTACGCCTCCGAGAGCAGCCACATCCGGTGGGAGCGGAAAGACCCTGCTGTTTACCCGACTTTTGCAGCCCAGTATGGCGTTCAGTCGGCGGAGAACGGCAGCCTCATCCTCGTCTCGGGGGAGAAGAGCGTCGTGCTGGAAGCATCGGACCTCTACGATTACGACTACTCCGACTACTACGCCACCGGCAGCTACAGCGTGACCTTCGGAGGCGAAAACAAGCTCACCGCTGCCATCTACCGCGTCACCAGCGGCGAGACGCTCCACACCTACTACACCACCAACCACGGCGAGCAGGCCCTGACGGACACCCTCATCGACGCCTTGGAGGGCCAGAACCTCGCGGTCAGCCCCCTCGACCTGCTGACGGATGCCATCCCCGACGACTGTGACCTGCTCATCGTCAACACCCCGCAGCAGGACTTTGCAGCGGCGGGCAGTCTCGTGGATGAGATGTCGGCCCTCCGCGCCTATCTGAAAAGCGGCGGACGCCTGATGCTCACCACCGACAGCTACTACTCCACCCCAAACCTCGACGCCCTGATGGCCGAGTTCGGCCTGAGCCGGACGCCGGGCCTTGTGGTGGAGGGGGACAGCGGCCACTCCCTGAGCGGCTACCCCTACTATCTGCTGCCCGACTACGCCGAAGACACCGGGAGCGGCACACTGGACGGCATCGACACCAGCCGCCGGGTGCTGCTTCAGATGGCGCAGGGCATCACCCTCACCGAGACGGAGGGCGTCACCTCCGAGCCTCTGCTGGTCAGCTCGGAAAGCTCCTACAGCAAGACGGCAGGCTACGAGATGACCACCGCTGGGCAGGAGGAGGGCGACCCCGACGGTCCCTTCGCGCTGGCGGCTTATGCCTTCAACAACGCCACCGGCGCTGAGGTCATCTGGGTCAACTGCGGCAATATGGACAACGAGGCCGTCTACCAGACCGTCCCCGGCAACGTGACCTTCTTACAGGGCTGTGCGGCCGCTCTGGCCGGGCAGGAGGGGACGACCCTCGTGGAGTCCAAGGCGCTGGAGGCCGCGCCCATCACCATCCCGAACCACACCGCCGCCGCGCTGGGGCTGGTGTTCGTCCTCATCCTTCCGGCGGCTGTGCTGGCCGTGGGTGCAGTGGTCGTACTGCTGCGCCGCCGCAGATAAAGGGGGCAGGACGATGAAAGCAAAACAGCGCACCCTTGCGTTCCTGCTGGTGCTCGTCCTCGCCGCCGGGGCGGCGCTGGCCCTGCTGACCCACGCGAACCGGAAAGCCGAACAGGCCGCCAGCGAGGCCGAGGACGGGAGCATCCCCCTGCTGGACGTGACCGGAGACACGCTGGAACAGGTGGCAGTCCAGTATGAAGGAGAGACCCTGACCCTTCTGCCCGGCGATGAGTGGACGCTGGCCGAGGACCCGGACTACCATCTGGACGACTCTGCCTGCGACACCATCCGCACCGCGCTGGCAGACATGAGGGCAAAGCGCCAGCTCGAGGCACAGCCCGGCGAGGACTACGGCTTCGATGCGCCCCGGCTTGTCGTGAATGTGACGGCGGCGGGGGAGCGCACCACCCTCACGGTAGGGGCAGAGAATCCCGTCACCGGTGACGTCTACGTCCGCCGGAACGGGGAGGACACGGTCTACACCGTGGACGCGGCCAAGTTCCGCTGCATGGAACAGACCAAAGCCGGGCTGTTCGGGGCGTTCAGCCCGGCGGGCATCACCGTCTCGGACATCGAGGCCCTGCGCTATACCCTCCAGAGCGGCGAGGTGGTCAGTCTGCAGGCGGTCTCTCAGCCCACCGGGGCCGACAGCACGGCCTATCGGACCGTCTGGCGGCTCGCAGATGCGCCGGATGCTGCACTGGATGCCGACGAGACGGATGCCCTGCTGGCCGCGCTGGCCAGCTATGTCACCGGGCAGGACACCGCCGCAGACTCCTCCGCCTGCGGCTTCGATGACCCGCTGGTGACGGCGGAGGTGACGACAGCAGACGGCACGGTTGTCCTGACCTACGCCATCGGCACCGACGGCTATTACATGATGGTGTCGGGAGACGACTCGGTCTACACCGTGGACGGCCAGACCGTGGCGGCACTCTGTCAGACCGCAGAGCAGTTAAAATAGGCTTTTCCCGGGCAGCATCCCTGCCCGCTCAGGCGCCCGCGCGCCGGCTCTCCTTTTGGGAGAGCTTTTTTTGTTGCAGCGAGAAATGGATGGATGCAGGTCAAAGTTTCGGCAAACATCAGCAGAGCGATTGACATTTTGACAAAGATTGTTTAAGATAGACAAGAAAGGGCAGAATAACTGCGCAATGTTACGGTCGTCATGGATGTTGTGCGGGGAAAAGTCACCCTAGTGCGAAAGAGGGATGGGGCGAAAGACCCCTTCTTTTTTCGTATCTGAGTTACAAGGAGGATATAGGAAAAAATGAACAACTCGGTGATCGTTTCACTGCGAGACATCGTAGTGGACTTTGATGGTCAGCGCATTCTGGATGGGCTGAACCTCGACATCCATGACAAAGAGTTTGTGACGCTGCTGGGACCCTCCGGCTGCGGCAAAACCACCACCCTCCGCCTCATCGCAGGCTTTCTGGAGCCGACCTCCGGCAAGGTGCTGCTGAAGGGCGAGGACATCACGGGCGTGCCGCCCTACAAGCGTCCGGTGAACACTGTGTTTCAGAAGTACGCGCTGTTCCCTCATCTGAACGTCTTCGAGAATGTAGCCTTCGGCCTCCGCCTCAAGAAGATGGACGAAGAGACCATCCGCCGCAAGGTGCGGGATATGCTGGAGGTTGTGGGCCTGAAAGGCTTCGAGCGCCGCAGCATCGGCCAGATGTCCGGCGGCCAGCAGCAGCGCGTGGCCATCGCACGCAGTCTGGTCAACGAGCCGGAGATCCTGCTTCTGGACGAGCCTCTGGGTGCACTGGACCTCAAGCTGCGCAAGGAGATGCAGCTGGAGCTGAAGCGTCTGCAGCGCGAGATGAACATCACCTTCATCTACGTCACCCACGATCAGGAAGAGGCCCTGACCATGTCCGACACCGTCGTCGTCATGAACGGCGGCAAGGTGCAGCAGATCGGCACCCCCGAGGACATCTACAATGAGCCGAAGAATGCTTTCGTGGCAGACTTTATCGGCGACTCCAACATCGTGGACGGCGTGATGCACCGCGATTTCCTCGTCTCCTTCTCGGGCGTGGATTTCCCCTGCGTGGACCGCGGCTTTTCCCGGGAGCAGAGCGTGCAGGTGGTCGTCCGTCCCGAGGACATCGAGGTGGTCTCCCCGGTGGAGGGCCAGCTGGTGGGCGTCGTCAATGACGTCATCTTCAAGGGCGTCCACTTCGAGATGCACGTCGAGTGCGAGGGCCGTGAGTGGCTCATCCACTCCACCCGCGCCTGCACGCCCGGCGAGACCATCGGTATGCGCATCGGCCCCAACGAGATCCACATCATGGCGCGTTCGGAGGGGTGAGGCCGCATGAAGATTTACGATAAGAAGCTGGCCTATCCGTACTTTGTATGGATGGTGCTGTTCACAGTGGTGCCCTTGTTCATCGTGGTGTACTACGCCCTGACCGATGCCAGCGGCAGCTTTACGCTGGACAATCTGGTGGGCATCAGCGGCTATGGTTCGGTGTTTGCCCGGAGCCTGCTGCTGGCCCTCATCGCCACAGTCGTCTGCCTCGTCCTCGCGTTCCCGGTGGGGTACTTCCTCTCCCGGCTGCGCGTCAACAAGCAGCACATCATGCTGATGCTGGTGATGCTGCCCATGTGGATGAACTTCCTGCTGCGCACCTACGCATGGATGGGCCTGCTGAGCGTCAACGGCCCCGTGAATGCGGTGCTGGGCGTGTTCGGCCTCGGACCCTACACCATGCTGAACACCTCCGGCGCTGTGGTGCTGGGCATGGTGTACAACTATGTGCCCTATATGATCCTGCCCCTCTACACCAGCATGACCAAGATCGACCAGAGCATCGTGGAGGCGGCGCAGGATCTGGGGGCTTCCACCACCAAGACCCTGCTGCGGGTGCTCATCCCCATGAGCGTGCCCGGCATCAGCACCGGCATCACGATGGTGTTCGTCCCGGCGGTGTCTACCTTCGTCATCAGCCGTATGCTGGGCGGCGGCTCCAACCTGCTTATCGGCGACCTGATCGAGATGCAGTTCCTCGGCAACAGCTACAACCTCAACGTCGGCTCTGCCATGAGCCTCGTGCTGATGATCATCGTGCTGCTCTGCATGAGCTTCACGTCCAGCTTCGACGAGGATGAGATGGAGGGTGTGTCCTGATGAAAACGAAACATCTGCGTCTGATGCAGCGCGCCTATGTCATCCTGTTCTTCTGCTTCATGTACCTGCCCATCGCGTATATGATCGTGTTCAGCTTCAACCAGAGCAAGGGCTACTCGCTCTTCACCGGCTTCACCCTCAAGTGGTACACCAGCCTTTTCCACAATGCGTCGATCCTGCACGCGCTGTGGGTGTCGCTGGAAGTGGCCCTCATCTCGGCCATCATCGCCACGGTGCTGGGCACGGCGGCCTCTCTGGGCATCGCGTCCATGGGCCGCAAGAGCCGTCTGCTGGTGACGAACATCACCTATATCCCGGTGGTCAACCCCGAGATCATCACCGGCATCTCGCTGATGCTGCTCTTTGTGGCGTACCAGCGCTTCGCGGGCGGGCTGGACTTCCTGCCCGACAGCATCATGGGCCTGCCCACGCTGCTCATCGCCCATATCGCGTTCAATGTGCCGTATGTCATCTTCAACGTCACGCCCAAGCTCAAGCAGTTGGACATCAAGCTGTATGAGGCGGCACTGGACCTCGGCTGCGACCCCAAGCAGGCGTTCTTCAAGGTCATCCTGCCCGAGATCAGCCCGGCCATCTTGTCGGCCTTCCTCATCTGCCTGACCTACTCCATCGACGATTTCATGATCTCCTATTTCAACTGCGGCACGGTGGAGACGCTGCCCATCGCCATCTACTCCATGACCCGCAAGAAGGTCAGCCCGGAGATCTACGCGCTGTCCACCATCATGTTCGTGGTCATCCTGACCATCATCCTCGTCTCCAACGCCATGGAGAGCCGCGGCTACCGCCGCGACCAGCGTGCACTGAGAGGAGGAGATGCGAAATGAAGCGCTTTGTCATTCTTCTGCTGACGGCTGTGCTGGTGCTGACCATGCCACTGTCGGCTCTGGCTGCGGGCCAGATCGAGGTCACGGAGGATGTGTCGGTCTCGGATGACTACGACTGGACCCGCTTCAAGGGCCAGAACGTCACCCTGAACGTCTACAACTGGGGCGAGTATATCTCCAACGGCTCAGACGACAGCGTGGACGTGGTGGCCGCCTTCGAAAAACTCACCGGCATCAAGGTCAACTACACCACCTTTGACTCCAATGAGTCCCTCTACGCGAAGCTGAAATCCGGCGCGGCCAACTACGATGTCATCATCCCGTCGGACTATATGGTCGCCAAGATGATCTCGGAAGGGATGCTGAAACCGCTGGACTACAGCAACATCCCGAACTTTGCGAACATCGACGAGGCCTACCGCAACGCGGATTACGACCCCGAAAACGCCTATACGGTGCCCTATATGCTCTGCACCACCGGCATCATCTACAACACGACGATGGTGGACGAGGCCCCGGCCAGCTGGGCCGACCTGTGGGATGAGCAGTACGCGGGCAATATCCTGATGTTCAACAACAGCCGCGATGCCTACGCCATCGGTGCGTTCAAGAGCGGAAACAGCATCAACCCTCAGACCACCGAAGAGGTGGACGCTGTGGTGGAGGAGCTGAAGGCTCAGAAGCCGCTGGTACAGGCCTACGTCATGGATGAGATCTTCGATAAGATGATCGGCGGCGAGGCGGCAGTCGGCGTCTACTACTCCGGCGACGCCATCACCATGATCGACGACAACCCCGATCTGGCCTGGGTGTTCCCGGAGGAGGGGACGGTGCTGTCGGTGGACAGCATGGCCATCCCCGCCGCCAGCGAGCATCAGGAGGCCGCTGAGATGTTCATCAACTTCATGTGTGAGCCGGACATCGGCAAGGCCAATGCGGAGTATATCGGCTACACCACCCCCATGCAGGCGGTATGGGATATTTTGGACGAAGATCTCAAGTACAGCGAGATCGCCTATCCCTCCGAGGAGATCGCGGCCAAGGAGAAGGTCTTTACCGCGCTGAGCGATGAGGTCAACAGCGAGCTGGACGTGAAGTGGAGCGAGATGAAGAGCTACGACGAGGGCGGCAGCGGGTATCTGTTCCTGATGCTGCTGCTGGCGATGCTGGCTCTGGCCTGCTTCAACATCTGGCGCAAGGTGCGCAGGAAAACGCGCAATATGTATTGATCCTGCGGGGGCTGTGCGGAGGCGTACAGCCCCTTTTTGTCGAGGAAAGGGAGAAAACGATGAGTGAATACAGAAGTTATACTGAGCATATGACCGTGCTGGACGGCGACAGCGATTTCCGCCGCTGCCTGAAGCCCAGCGCCCTCTTCCGCTATGTGGAACAGGTGTCGGCAGACCACGCCCGGGCCTACGGCATGGACTACGCCTTTTTTAAGGAGCGCCACAGTGCGTTCCTCGTGGGCAAACAGGCCCTCCGGGTCTGGCGGATGCCGGGCCGGGCCGAGAAGATAGCGCTCACGACGGCCTGTGAGACCTTCAAGAAGGGCACCATGAAGCGCCTGACCACCATCACCAGCGAGACGGGGGAGAAGCTGGCCCTCGTGGACTGCCGCTGGATGGCCGTGGATACAGAGGCAGGGCGCATCCTGCGCACCCCCGGCTGGAACACGCCGGACTTCCAGAACGACGATCTGCCCGAAGAACTGCCCCAGATCGTCCACAAGAGCCAGCCACTGACGGCGGCAGGGGAGCGCCGGGCCAGCTACTCCATGTGCGACCTCAACGGCCACATCAACAACTCCCTCTATCTGGACATCGCCTGCGACGCCCTGCCGCAGGAGGTGGTGGAGGCTGCGCCGCTCTCCTTCGCCTCCATCAAGTACCACCGCGAGGTACCGATGGGCCAGAGCGTGCAGGTGTTCTGCGCCCCCTCGAAGGAAGGCTGGTATGTGCTGGGCCGGAGGGAGGAACACGCGGCCTTTGAGTGCTATCTGGAGTTCGGGGAGCCTGTCACAGAATCTTTACAAAAATAATTACAAAGAAATTACAAAAAACTATTGCAAAAATCCTTCAAAAGAGTTACAATATGGTTACAGGAAGGGCGACGCCCTTCTGGATCATGAAATCTTTTTCTTCTTGTTTTTGGAATATCGGGTGTCTGCCATCCTCCTCCGGCTGTTCTCCTTCACAGCTGTCGGCGGACACCGCACAGGCGATATTCCGCTTCGTGTGCAAAAAGGCCCGTCCGAGACTGGACGGGCTTTTTTGCATCCCCAAAACCGGAGAAGTCCGGCTCATGCTGGGGGAAAGTATGACCTTGCACCAATTTGGTGGTCAATTTGCCTGTTTTTCTGCAAAGGACATTTATAAAGTTTGGCGGGGCAGGGGTTTGTATTCTGCAAGGGTTTGTGATAAAGTATATACAATCAATTCCTAAGTCGAAAACATGAATTGTTTTGATGTGATCCGTTGTTGATGCGTTAAGAAAAAAGGAGTTTGAACATGGCTTATTTTTACGAAGAACCCTCCCGTACCTTTGGCGAGTACCTGCTGGTGCCGGGCTACTCTTCTGCCGAGAACGTCCCCACGGCGGTCAGCCTCAAGACCCCGCTGGTCAAGTACCGCAAGGGCGAGGAGGCCTGCCCGCTGGAAATGAACATCCCCATGATCAGCGCCATCATGCAGTCTGTCTCCGGCGATAAGCTGGCCATCGCGCTGGCCCGTCAGGGCGGCGTCTCCTTCATCTACGGCTCCCAGAGCATCGAGAACGAGGCCGCTATGGTCCGCCGCGTCAAGAGCTTCAAGGCAGGCTATGTCGTCTCCGACTCCAATCTGGCCCCCACCGCCACCCTGCATGATGTGCTGGAGCTGAAGGCCCGCACCGGCCACTCCACCATCGCCATCACCGCCGACGGCACTCCTAACGGCAAGCTGCTGGGCATCGTGGCCTCCCGCGATTACCGCGTCAACCACACCCCCGACGACGCCTCTGTCACCACCTTCATGACCCCCATCGAGAAGCTGGTCACTGCTCCGGAGAACACCTCTCTGCACGACTGCAACAACATCATCTGGGACAACAAGATCAACACCCTGCCTCTGGTGGACGCCGAGGGCAACCTGAAGTATATCGTCTTCCGCAAGGATTACGATTCGCACAAGCAGAATGCCAACGAGCTGCTGGATAAGAACAAGAGCTATGTGGTCGGTGCCGGCATCAACACCCGCGACTACGCCCAGCGCGTGCCCGCACTGGTGGAGGCCGGTGTGGATGTCCTCTGCATCGACTCCTCCGAGGGCTACTCCGAGTGGCAGAGCCGCACCATCGGCTGGATCCGTGAGCACTACGGCGACACCGTGAAGGTGGGCG
>OGQM01000903.1_pt1 | contig 22932 bp, 47 predicted proteins | sample 1553191 | NCBI WGS metagenome assembly OGQM01 (sample SAMEA2579954, study PRJEB22360) | human gut metagenome | biome: human gut; feature: human-associated habitat; material: faeces | place: Denmark | collected 2008/2010 | reverse complement strand
TATTGACAATTTATAATTCTAGAGTTATAACTAAGGTGTCTTAAGAGACAAGCCACACGAAAGGAGGTGCAAACGTGGCAAAGTATAAACGTAGCAAACCGATGAAACGTCGCGATAGAAAAAAGCGCGAAAAAAAAGAGCGCATGATTTCGTACCTATCCAAAACGTTCGAAATTATATACACGCTCTTAATCGGTGAAGCCCTCAAGCTTCTTGCTAAATATCTAAGTGACTTATTTTAGTCACTTAGGTACTTATATTATACCACGTTTTAAAATATGGAACTACTAAAAATAGCGTTATTACTATCGTTAGCATTCAATGCATATCTTTTAAAAAAAATGATTGAAAAGTAAGGAGGTAAAGATTATGTGTGAAATGAAAGCTTATATTACAAATTTAGGTAAATACAATGAGGGTTGTTTAGTTGGTAAATGGATTGATTTTCCTATCGATGAGGATGATTTTACAAGCGAACTTGAAAGCATTGGAGTGAAAGAAAACACAATGTATGAAGAGTGGTTTATCGCTGATTATGATTGTTCATTGTTTGATATGTATGATGCATTTGGTGAATATCCAAACATCGACGATATTAATGAAGTGGCTGAAGCATTAGAAGACCATGAAAGTGAATTCACTGCATTAATGGAAGTATGCAGTTATACGGATGCATTAGGATACTTAGAAAGTGAAAACTATACTTTTTACGAAGGCATGACATTGGAAGATGTGGCTTATGAAATTGTAGAAGAATGTTATGAACTCCCAGAAATTGCGCAAAGATATTTTGACTATGCAGCGTTTGTGCGTGATCTTGGATTCGATGGATACACTGAAACTTCAAGCGGAGTTATTTGTTTATGTTAACCCGCAAAGATCTTGACAAGATGAGCGCCGCCCAGGTGCTCATACTTGCATTTTTAAAATTATATTTAGCAGCATGTACATCTACTTTAATTATTGGCATAATATTTGGCCTTTTAAATATCATGTTACCACTTATTTATTAATTGCAGGAGGTTAAGCAATGGAACTTTTAGAAATTAAATTATTGCATAAATATGCAAGAATAAGATCATATATGAATGATCTTATTTCTGGTAATTTTGTCGTGTATGATTTTCTTTATGAGTGTTTAGCGGATCATATTGAATCATTTGTTTATGATCTTGCTTATATCGAAAATGAAAAAGTTATACACGTTTATTATGATCAACTTTTAGTTGATTCTAAACAAGTAAGCAAAGAACTTTATACACTTGTTATAACCGCTTTTGAAGATAATGAATGGAGATTTTAGAAATGAATAATAAAAAATATATCGAATCAGTAGAAAAAAAGATTGATCAGCTCAACGCAAATAGTCTAAAGGCAAATAGTTTAATGCCTTTTTCAATAAATAGACATTTAAATGGGCTATATGATCTCAGTTATGGCATGGATGTAATCGCATGGATGCTAAAGCCGCGTGAACTTTGGCAACTTGTAAATACTTTATGTATTTTAAATATTTTAGGAGGGCTCAAAAATGACAATATGGAAGCGTGAACGCCCTCACTTTAATTACTACATCACGAACGAAAGAAAACAACCCCACATTTATGTTGAAGCGTTAGGTACTACCAGCGCTTCAACTGAAAAGATTTTGCATGATCATGGTTTTAAGTTTGATCATAATAAATGCATGTATGCAGCAATTCAAACAAATGAATTAAGGCTATTCGTTGCGCATGAATTAGACAAGCTTTTCAACTATGATATTCAGCTATTTTATAATACTGAAGCAAAAAAAGAACTTTGCGCGCCTGATATCCAGGAAATAAAAGATATTTGTTATCATTTTAAAATATACAAGTGTTATATTGATATTTTAAATAAGGATCTTTTTAAGATCTGTAAACCTGGATCAAAAAGCTTGTTGGCAACTTATAATACTAATTCAAAAACTATAGACGTTTTTAATAGAAACAAATTACAAGAAAGCTATATATACAATAATGGTAAAATCGTAAAAATGAGCGTTGAAAAAGCTGCACCAAAAAAGAAAAAGAAAAAAACTATACTTACTGAACAACAAAAAATCAATAAAATGCTGGAAGAGTTTCCATTTTAGGAGGTAAAGAAAATGAAAAAAACTGTTAACGACATTAAAAATTTATGTAATTTATTGCAATATATGAGCCGTGAACCAGGCTTATTCAGTAATGGATATATCAGATATATATCAATCGGAAGATATGCAAAATATGTTGATTTGCATTTTATGAACGGATCTATTTACAATTTTGATTCATATACAAAAGCTTTTCTATATGATCAGCTTTTAAGATATGCAAAAAACCATCTAGAAAAATGGGATCAAAAAGAAAAAAGCAAGCGCGAAAAAAATCGCTTCAATCGCGCAAAAAGAGAACTAGAAAAAATTGAAAAGGACTTGTAGAAAGTCCTTTTTTTAATGTCTTCTAATTTCTTTTTGAATCAGCTTTTTTTTTAATTGGATCAGAAGAAAAGAAAATCATAAACATTTTTGTTTTTAACTCCATTTCTTTTTGATCAATCCCATTCATATCCAAAACTCTTTTAAATATTACTATTGCAATGAAGTTTGCAAACAAGTTTGCATCTTTTTCTATTTCCTGATTCTCATAGTGTTTGCTACTTGAATCTGCATAGTTTTCAAGTTCCTTTTTCCATATAGAAACACTTCTTTCATCTATAGAAAACACTTTTTGATTCTTCTTATATACACATGCATATTGATATAAATGTCTAATTTCATGAGCTAGATATATAAACTAGACTTCTATCTTTGCATACATCCAAGTTCACACAAATTACATTTTCTTTAGGGTATGATGTGCATATGCTGGTATCTTTCACTTGAAAAAGTTCTTTATTGATTGGCTTATTTTTAAGATCATAAAACTTTTCATTTTCTTTGAAGAAAACTTTTGGAATCTTTATATTTAATAGTGTGCATAGAAAACTTATATAATCATTCATGCATCCATTATATCCGAAAAACTTTCTTTTGAAAAACTTATTTATCCAGGATCAAAAAAACTTTTTCAAGTTGTTCTTGAGACGTTAAGAAAAACTTTTTATATCCTTCATATTTGCATAGAATCGAACCGTCAAAAAACTTTTCCAGCAACTGATAAAACTTTTCTTTCTTCACATAATAAACATAATTCACAGACACATCTTCATCATCATGCGCATTGTATTCAAAAACTTTTTCAACCAGCTTAGAACAAATAACACAAATCTGTACATTATCATACTTCACAAAAACTTCTTTATAAGAAAACTTATTTTCGTCCATTTCATCACCACTAAAAAACTTTCTAAATATCAATTAATATTCTAATAAACTTTTTATATTCTTCTTCTGATTTTAGATAAAACTTATTGCAACCATTCATTATGTCTTCATAGTTTAAGCATTCAATTTCATTATCTAAAAACTTTCTATATAAACTTTTGAATTGTGCTTCACAAATATAATGCTGGATAACGAATATACCATTCTTATCATAATGGCCCCTACAAAACTCTTCGTCTGCTATATAAACACATACAATACGATATTCCCATTGCACAAATAAACTTTCTGTATCACGAATCAGAAAAAACTTTTTCACTTCTGATAAAAACTTTCTCACAATATCACTCCTATCAACCAGCGGTCATTTCCGCATGAAAATCATAATAACATTTACCTAAATACATCCGGCCATTATTGAAATGCGTTCTTAAATAAAACATTACTTTTTCAAAATTCTGCCGATCAAGCGCTATAATTCTTTTAAATCCATCACGTCCATGAGCATCTTGTCTATATCTATACTTTATTCCATCGTTGACAATAAACTTATCAAACTTTTCATATTTTGTTTTGGTGAGATTATACTCATAACCCCATCCTTCATCATTATGCAAAATTATAAACCATCTGTTATAACACGGCATAATTTTTAAGTATCCAACACGTTCCACAATATCACTCCTATTTATCTGCAATCGTTTCTACAAAACAATTATAATAAATATATCTTTTTCCATCATAATCAAATTTTACAGCTCCACTTGTCAATGATTTAATATCAATTCTACCTTCATAGCTTGCTAAAATTTTTCCATCTGCTGTATACACATTGATTATTCTATCTAATCCACCATTCGAATCAGATTTTACATCAGTACCCCAACGATCCACAGATGCACATCCAAATAATGAAATGCCAATCATTCCAACCATTAATAATTTGTATATTTTATTCATTTTATTCCTCTTTTCTTGGGCAATCCTATAAAGCACACATTTATTCAAATTCAACAAATCTTGTATCTTTCACTTTCCCGCATTTCAAACACACAAGATACTGAGTCTCACCACTGATACAATGAAACATCTCATTCTTTACACACCAAGTAAATTCATGCTTACAGAATAATCTTTTAAAAAACCATTTAATTTTGTTTATCATCTAAACTTCTTTCTATGTCCGATAACTATATATTATCAGACTAATTACAAACCTTTTAAAAGCCTAGTAAATAGGCTACTTTGTAACACTTTTCTAAAATAAAAACTTTATGAATTTTTGAGCCATATTGTAAACAATATCCTCATATAGTCTTTTATTTATTTGTATCTTCTACGTTAATCAAGCCATGTTCAATTGTTTCTTTAGCAGGAAAGAATGTTATTTTATATCCATACGGATTTTCTTTTACCGAATCGGTCTGAATACATGTATATGTAACATCTTTTGATAAATGTGCATAGAACAATTTATATTTATCTTTTCCAGTTTTAATCGTTACATTCAAATCGCCATCACTATCTGTTTCAATAGATATTTTTCCTTCAACAGAAAACAACGGTTCATTTGTTCTAGTATTTAATGCCACAACCTTTCTCGATATTTTAAAGTTGTTTGCATCCACTCTTAAATTATGGTTAGCTGTATCTGATTCTTGGCATCCTACCAAACCTAGGCACATTGTCATTCCTAAAATTGCGCTTAATATTTTTTTCATTTGTTCAAATTTCCCATAACGAGCTTTTTAAGCTCTTTCTTCATTGCGTAATACATTTTCATTCTGCTACAGAACTTTTCTCCTGAAAGCTTCTCAAATGATTCTCCGTTGACATAATGACGTTTCATATATAAACGAATATCATCATTTGGAATAAGATCAATAATTGTTTCAACTTCTCTCATCTTTCCTAAGACAAGATTCTTATCATCTTCAAGCACTTTTTCTTTTGAAATAAACTTTACCAGAACATCATTTGTAATATCCTTATTTTTCTTTGAATCCAGTCTCTGCTCAAATGATGGAGATTTTGGATCTGAAAATTCTTTTTTTCGAACCTCCAAATCCTTTAAAATTCCATCCAACGATTTAAACTTTCTTTCATAGATTTTGAACATTTCAAGCTTTTTAATTAATGCATCCACTTGAACATCTACATATTCTTCATAATCCGTTTTACTCATTTTCTCTCCTATTTAATTTCTTCAATTTCCTCAATGCTGCATGATGGAAATTTCATATAGAATTTATACATTGCCATGCTTTTCGATTCCTCCTGGGCTTCCATCACACAAATATTATTGTCTTTGATATATTTAATTCTGTATTTCTTTAACATCTTTATATTCTAACCTTTCCAATCGCTTAATTATTTTGTTTCATCAAAATCATCATACAAATATTCTTTATTCACCTTATTTTTTAAATCCATAATTTCCATACTTTGTGCTGTAATCATATTTTCTAAACTTGTAATCTGTGATACCATTGCACAACTACATACAATCAATCCGCATATAGCACCTAACATCAATCCTATTGTAAACCACATATTAGAAACCACTCTCCAACGGATTACCTGATGGTGCGTTCAATCCATATAATGTTGCATATACAATAACTGCATATACAACATAAAGTACTGTACAAGTAATAATAAGATCCAGGTTCTTAATAATTGCTTTTTTAATTCTATTCATCATCATTTAAATATTTAAACTCTTTCATTAACTCATCCTTTGTTTTTTCAAACTCTGATTCGATTTGTTTCTGTACATCAATCTTAGTTTGTTTAAACCATTTCTTTTTGAACTTAGTAACTGTTTCACGATAACGTTTTTCATCACAGTCACACGACTGCCACCATTCTAAATCGTGTAGCACTTTAACTAAATCTTTCATCATTTCATTTAATTGAGAATCGAACATTCTGTTAACACATTCTTCTTCAACTCTGCAATACACATAGCTGTAACTTCCACCACTCATTAGATAATCTCCTTTTCAACCTATAATCTTGCTACCACAATTTGGACAATACTTTGGTTTGAAATTAAAGTAATATTCTTCTCCATCATCTTCACCGACTGCATATTCTTTGTGTTCTACTAATGTGAATCCACAATTAGAACATCTAAATTCTTCCGTTGAATCATATTCTGATTCGTTAGTGCAAGTTTCTTCTTCTAACCAACCTAATTCTTTACATTGTTGGATGATTGCTTTTAATTCTGATTCTTTGATAGCTACACAATCAAAAACTCCTTTTGCTTTTTTGAATTGTTTGTTTTTAATATAAAATTCAATCGTAATATTTTTTTTACCATCAAAATAAGATATAAGTGTGTCTTCGCTATATGCTTCGGATAGCTTATATCCGATTCCTTCAAACATCTCTTTAGCAGTTTTCATCTTCTCTTACCTCACAATTTAGCAATATTTCACCAATCTGCTTTTCTATATTCACATCTCTAAAATGGCCTTGCTTTTTCAGCCTCATCAAATGATCAAAACATTTAAAATACCACTCATGAATTTCTTTATCTTCATTCAATAAATCATATTCAAACTTTGTAAGATGATATATAGCTTTTCTTTCTGAATCTAGCCAACCAAGCTCTTCCATTTGCTTGTAAATAGCCTTCATTAGTTTTCCGTCAATGTTATACACATAATTTGCCAATTCAGTAACACGAACCATTCCATGTAAGAATCTCACATATAACACATCTCTACCATCACATATTGTTTTTTCATAAAGCAGCGTTTCGCCTTCTCGATATACACCATCACACTTTCTGAAGCCTAGCTCAGTAAACATCAGTTCTGCATTCATTTTATATTCTTTGTCTTTATACTGTTTCAATTCCTCCAGCCACGTCGCAAGCTGCTTATGTTCTTCTCTACAGTCTTCACATACTGATTGACTTTCAGATAATTCTTTTGTGTGAGCAATTGCTTCATCTAATGTCATTTTCTTTCTCCTTATATGGATTTGGTAATGGCATCCAAGCAACAACTTTATATTTACTTAATGTAGCTCTCTTTCCTAGTGCCCATTTACCATCAGTTATATATGATTCTGTAACACTTCTTATACCGCTTTCATGTTCAATAGTCACAAGTACCCTTTTCGATCGCGTTCTCCAAAGTGTGTCATCCCATTTATCTGTTCCATACAATTCAGCAAATACGCTATCGTATTCCTCTGGTAGTCTTTCAGAAACTGGAATCCACTCAAATGATTCTGCTTTCTCAACCAATTTTAAAAGCACCCTCTGTGCATTATATATTTCATCATCACTAGGTAATGGATATAAATCTCTACGTATCATGTAACATATAAGTGTATTTGTAATTGTATCAAATGCTTTTTGATATTTATTCATATGCCTTTAACCTCCTATGTTTGGACAAATGCAATCCCAGTTATAATCATCGAATTTAACTTCTTCATCCTTGGTGATTTCTCCATCAATAATTTCAATGATTTGGTTAAAGCACATTCCACATTCAAATGCATGAATTCTCATATCAACTCCATATTGCTTACAAGAATTTAATAGTTCTTCCGAACTAATACCCCATGCGAATTCTGCTTCAAGTCCAATTGCGATTTTTCCTTCATCGTTCCAATCATCAATATATTCATCTAAGTCAAGAATAAATCCTCTTCTAGTTCCTTTAATCCAACATCTGCTACATTTAACTTGACTATACTCATCCATCTTCAACGCTTCTAAATCTTCGCCGATATAAGTAACCGGTTGTAATCCTTCTAAAACAAATTTTGTTAAATTCTCTTTTGTACCTCTTACTCTTAAAGTTCCTGCACACCAATTAGGCATATATAGTTAACTCCTCTCTAAGCTCATTTATAGCTTGTTTAACTTGTTTTAAATCTAAATCTACGTTAGAAACTAAATCTGCCATACGATTGTTAGAATAGCTCTGTAAAGCCGATTCTAGCGTTGTATGGTATGAGATAGGCTTTTGTACGTCTATCTCATTTCCTTCTTTATCCTTACCCTTTACGAACGTTACAAGGGCGAATGAACCACCGTTAGAAGTGATTGCATAATTGTTTTGTAATCTAATCATTTTCATTCTCCTTTTAACTCATTAATTTATTTCTGTAACGATTATCTAATTCTTCCATAACGTGCTTTCCACCGTATAGCTTTGATGCGTAAACAATATAGTCTAATTCATCTAGCATACTGTTCATCAAGTCTTTATTCGTACAGACAAATTTAATATTCTTTTGTAAAAATAAATAAGTCTGCTCAATTTGTTTATCAATTTCAGAAGCACTGCTTTTATCTAATCTGATAAAAGCATTTATTTTTATAGCATCTTCTCTTTGCTTTTTTCTTTCCTTTTCTAAGTTTTTTTTCAATTCTTTATTATTCATTTTATTTCTCCTGTCTTTGCGTATTCTAGTAATTCAATAAATGTTCTGAAAAGTTCGTTTTCTTTTCTTAATTCCTTGATTTTATTAGCGGTCGATTGAATATAATCATCAAGATCTTCATTTAATCGGAAGATTAAAGTATCTTTGCAATTTTCAATTATTTGACAATTCTCATCAATACGCTTTTGACACACTTTAATCAACTCATCAATTCTTTCTTCAATCATTTTCTTTCTCCTTATAAGGCTTAGGCAATGGCATCCAAGCCAAATCTTCTAATTCAATTCCGATGTAAACATATCAACCCAACTTTGCAAACACTCGATTTGTTCTTGTGTAAGCTCAACAATTCTTTCTTCAACTTCGGCTTTAGCCTCTTCAATTGTTTCAGCATTCAAAGAATCAAAATCACTTTCATATACATTTTCAAGCGCATAAAACGCACAGAACGTACCATCATCTTCATCTTGAAGTATAGTTGCAATAATTTCATCTTCATAAAATCTTCTAAAATGAAGTTTATAATTCTTTTCTATTTTGTCATATTCCCAATATTTATCTTCACTACTGTATAAATACATTCTGGTATCCTCATTTCTTATATTCCCCTGTTCTTACATACTCAAGCGATCTAACAATCTGTTCTAAAATTAGTAATTCAAAATCATATTTATCTATCGCTTTGAATTGTGTAAACATTTGTTCATTATGGTTTACTTCTAATTCATCATCTAAAAATGCTTTTTCAAGTTCATTTAATTTACGAATTTCATCCATTTTATTTTTGTATGCTTCTATTAATACGTTAAGTCTTAATTCAACTTTAGACATCATCTTTCTGTTTTCCCATCCTTCTTTTAAATTCATCGTAGGTAATGCAGAAAGGACATTCTTTGTCGCCTTCTTCTGCGCTACAATTCCATTGATTGAGCACGTCGCCACACGGTGATGTATCTAATATACAACCTCCTTTTTCATATTCGATTTTCAAATCATTTTCCCAATCTTTACTAGCATAGAATGGGCAAGTTTGTTTGTTAATTTCATCAACAATAAGTTTCATTTTCTTGCTCCTTTCAAAAAATATTCTTTCCAACATTCTATGGACTTATTTTCATATTCTTTATTAAAAAAATATTTCTCAGATCCACAATGAAATTTACATAAAATACATTCTTTTTTCTTCTTTTTATCAACTGCTCCAATATCAAAATTTGCCGGGCAACCATTGAGTCCATTGTTATGTGTATATTTACAAGCTTTATCTAATGCTTTTTCAAGTACTTTAATCTTTCGTTCATCTGTCATTGTTCTTTCTCCTGTTTACAAGAACATATTGATAATCTTTTAATTTTTTCAACGCTAAACTATACTCTTTGTTAACTTTATGAATCTCTGCTTTTTTCTCTTTTGTTGGTTCTCCATTATGTAGAGAATGGCACAAGTTCATAGCTTCATAATACTTTTCTATGCACTTATCATTAAGTTCACAAAATTTTTTTGCTTCGTTGTATCTTAAATTACATCCTTCATCTTTTGCAAATTCTTCTGGAACATCATCACCAAAAATTTCGCAATAATATTCAGTATAAGATTCGTTTGATTCGCAACGTTCAAATTTACATTTATCACACTTCATTTTTATTCCTCTACATCCTCATCTTGTGGCATTTGAAACAAAGTATTGCCTGAATACATTGCAACTTTTTCAATCTTTCTTTGTTGATTATAAACATTATCCATATACCTCTCCTTAAAATAATGTTCTTGTTTCTACTGCAATTCTTTTCTTTGCAATTTGACAATATTCTTTAGATATCTCATATCCAATATATTTTCTGTTTAAATCTTTGGCTGCAACTGCTGTTGTTCCACTTCCTAAAAAGGGATCTAATACAATATCATTTTCCTGAGAACTTAACCTAATAAATCTTTTAATTAAATCAACTGGTTTTTCAGCAGGATGGACTCCTTTTTTGCATGAAGTTAAATAAAATTTCCTAAAATCATCAATGTCTTTATGTTTAGAAAAATAACTGCCTTTTTCTCTTATCATAATGATATATTCTAAATCGCTTAAATGATGATTATTGCTTAAATGATGATTATTGTATGATGGTATAGGATTCGATTTAGCCATAACCAAAATATCATAATTAAATTTATTTTTAATCGCCCATTGAATATATGGAACTACTAATGTTTTATTGCAAAAGAAGTATCCATAAAATTTTTTCATTTTAGGTTTTAAAATATCCAAGAACTCAGCAGGGTTAAACTCACAGCAGCCAATTTTTTTTAAAGAATCTAAATACATTCTTTGTGTTGATTTGTTTTTCCCATAAAATCCACCACCTTGATTTTCAAATTTATATGGTGGATCAGTAACGACTAAATCAATACTTTTATTTGGTAAATCTATAAGTCCCCCCTTCAGAGCAAGGCAGTCAGTGTTATAAATAATATTTGTTTGCATTTTGTTTTTTTCTTTCCAACATGTATTCAATAATTTCTGTACTTGTCATTTGTTTCTCCTTTTATTCATCTATAAAATTTGTAATATATGTTAATTCTTTCATTCTTTCTACAGCTTCTTCTTTAATGAATTGCAAAGTTGCTCTCTTTGCTACTTCAAAACTTTTAAACGGATGAACAATGCTTATTGTTTCTCCAAAATACAATGTGAAATATACATAAAACAATTTTGGCTCACTCTCGTTAAGTTGGTGTTCTTCAATTGTTGCGATTGCTCTGTTTTCATTGTAGGCATCAGTCAATACAAGTCGTGTTATTTTTTGCCCGTCAAATCTATTTTTTTCCCATATTAATTTCATATTTTTCTCTTCGGCAACAACTTCAGATTTTTTATCTTTTGTTATTCTATGTTTTACATGATCTTTACCGGTTAATAATCTATATAAACAAGCTTTTCCACCAAAGAAATCAAGATTTCTAGAATCAAGTTCCATTGATCGTACCTCTAAATCTTCATTAAAATACAGTGGGTTGCATTGCTTAAACTCACCATCCACATCAAATGCATCATATGGTTCTAAACCATTTTCTTCCATGAATTTTTCAATAACTTTCAGTTCAATCATTCTATTTCCTCCAATTCCAATTCTTCGCATATTTTTACGATTATAAATCCATTCCTTGAACGCTTTATTTTTCCTTTTTTCTGTTTGGAATACATGGATCTAAATGTATTGATTGTTGTTTCTAAAAACAATGCACATTCATCTTCTGTTCCAATACAAGCAGGAAGATCATCCTTGTATATTCCATATATTTTTCGCGCCATCAGTTCAACCTATAATTCTTTCCAGGCTCTTTCTCAATTTCAAAGAAGAAACCATTGCACTTCTCAACGATTCTTCCAATAACTGCTTCATTGATTTCAATCATTTCCTGGCTTGTTCTTTCGCAGGATATGATTGTCTGCATGTTGTTGTTATAGCGATAATCAATCAAATCAAAGATTGCTTTATCATCTAACCGATTGGCACTAGATTTAAACAAATCATCTAGATACAATATTTGAGCGTGTTTAGCACGTTCTAGAAGCGAATAATCAAAGTTGCTAATAGAATTGCTCAACTCAATGTATCTGACGTACAAAACGCGCTTATTTTGTTCTAACAACCAATTACTGATTCCAGAACATAGATGTGTTTTCCCACATCCACTCTGTCCTAAAAACATCAACCAATTACAAGGCATATGTTCTGCAAAATTATTTTTACAATCGGAAATGTAATTCACCGCCATTTTTTTGATTGCTTCCTGCCACGGATCAGATGCATTGAAGCTATTGATTCGTTTATTCAACAAATCACCTAGCCCACTGTTCTTTTTGTTCTTCTCAATCCATTCACTGCGATAGCTTGATAATTTTTCACAATCATTTCTTTTTGAACAAAATACCTTTGTTGCAGCTACCAAGTATTTCCCGTCATAATAAGCTGGCTTTTCCCAAATACCACATGCGCCTGCTGCCATGCATTTATCACAATTGCTTTGGCAATGTTTGCTTTTAAGATATTTCTCATGGTTTTCATTATTTTGTTTTTGGATTATTTCACTAACTGGCTGCATTACATCTTCATTCCTTTCTTGATCACAAATTTACTTGCTTCCTGAACCGGTATCACACTGTTTAAGTAAATTTCAAACTTAGATCCAAACAATGTGTCAGGCCTTAAATATTTGTTCATTTTTGTATCGTTTAACCAATCATAAGCTTTAACATCAATCACAAGTTTAAAGTCTTCTAATCTGAATCCTTCATTCCACCTAGCCCGAATCTTCTCTCTAGCAATGCGATTACTGTGTTTGTAATGCTTTGAACATTTAGAATTCAAGTAGTCAATAATTTCAACATAAGGGATTGTTTCTGATGCTGATAAATCAGTGTCGTCGGAACTTTCTTTTATATTTCTTTTATTAACTGTGTTACTAACTGTGTATATAACTGTCTTAGATTGGTCATTTTTGACCATTGTACATTGGTCATTTTTGACTATTCTACAATTGCCATTTTCGACTGTTCGATTAGTCACTTTTGACCAATCTATACTTAAAGCACTTTTTAACTTTTCTCCTACTTCTCCAAACGCATACCAAGTTGTATGATTCCATGGATTTTCGTTATAGTTTCCCTTGACTAACAAGCCCAGTTCAACCATTTTATTTAAGATTCTTTTTATCTTTTGAACATTCCAATACGGGAACATTTTATGCAATCCTTCATATGTATTGAACGTCCAATACCTCCCCTCCTTAAAGTTATAATCATTTGCTTCGTTCTTGCTGATCCAAAAACAAAACATATCGAACATGATAGCTATTTCAACTCCATATTCATTCGCAATTTCTGCATCAAAACTATGTTTCATACTATCCTCAAAATAAAGATATTTCCTTTATTCTCTTTCTATTCCTTGTATTACTTTTAGGCAGAATCACAAGCTCATAAAGCCTTCCATCCACCTGATAAAAACGATATGCTGCACCCATGCAAGAAATGTTTTTTCTTTGTACAAGTGCAGCTGTTATTCCATATTCTTGGAACATATAAACTGCATCAGGAACTACCTGTAGAACCTCATATGATGCATTTTGAACCTGGATAACATCACCTGTATTAACATTAGTAGCTTCTTTCATTTGTTTCTCCCGTCTTGTATAATTACCTCGAAAAGAGGTATATTTATGAATTTAAATGTAAAAATAAATCAAAACACAATGTCTACAATCATTTCTGTTGTTTCTGTCACCGCTTCACTTATAACAGCTTTAGTTGCTCAATGGCATTCAAGAAAAATGCGTAAAATAGATATTGAAGAATCTCATTACCAGGACAATATAGCTTTCAAAAGAAATTTATATATGAATTATCTAAAGTACACCGGAACATATTTATCCAAAAGAGATCCAAATGATAAACATTTATATCAAGAAAGCTATTATCAGCTTCTTGGATATGCACCACAAGATATTTGTTCCATTTTAATTGAAATCAATGATGACATTGATAAAAAAGGTTCACAATGTACCGTTGCAAAACAAAAGCTGCCTAAAGTTGCATCTTTAATCAAAAGAGAACTTCAATCCTTTGACTAGAAACTAATATGTATTGTTAGAGATCCGTTGGGATTTGAAGTGTAATAAGCGTTTATAAACGGATATACAAAACACATGAATATCGTCCACCATGTTTGTATTTTGCAATTTTCATAATGCAATAACATATAAATCAAAGATGGAATTGCGACACCGTAAAATATAAACATATAATTCCAAGTAAACATATTTCTACACACCTTTCTGCTTCACACTGAAAGAAACGCATGACATAGTCCAAATGCACATGCATGTCCATAGAACCAAAATTTAAAATACTGAATTGCATGTCTTTTAATATCGTCTTTATAGTCATAGAATTTAGTTTCAATAAATTCTAAAATAAAAGCAATCGTGATTGTTATCATCCATCCAATATAAACAACATTTTTTACATTCATTACATCACCTGCTTTCATAAGTATGTGATGTTTTTTTATCTTTTAACTTTTTTACCATTTCTTCTATTGGTTCTTGTATCAGGCTTAAATCATATTGATCCAAGATTTTTAAATCACATAGATACGTTATTAAATCGTACCAACTTCCTATTCTTGAAATCACTTCTAATTCATCCATTGTTAAATCGAAACAATTGGATACAGCATAAGGAATATTCTCTGCATAATATGTAATACTATGAATTCCTTTATCTTCTTCATTCAATTTCTCGTAGATTTCTTCTGTTTTTAAATCAATAAAAACCCTTCCAATTACATCAATCGGTTCTCTGTAACATTGTGGTTCATGTTCCTCACACTTAGTTTTCTTTTTCCTGAAAAACATCTTTACCTACTTTCTTTTCGCATAACTCAATGATTCAAGATTTTGCTTTTTCATTTTTCTTGTTGTACGAACATAGATTCTTGTGGTTTCTAAACTAGAATGGCCCAAAATGTCAGCTAGTTCAGTAATCGCATTTTCACCATTCTGCATCAAATACTGAATCGCGAACAAATGCCTAAATGCATGAGGATGTACTTTACCAAGCTTAATTCCTCTGCACTTACCAGCGATCATTTTTAGATCCCTGGACAACACACGAGCATTTACAGGACTTTTCTTATCAGAAGATGTAAATATATACCCTTCTTCAATTTTGTTATCCTTGCAGTATTTAAGGAGTTCCCTTCGCAAGTCAGAACGGAGAATGATTCCTCTACCTTTTCCTTTGTTCATAACATATACAGTATCATCCGTTACACTTTCTACAGTAAAGAACTGTAATTCGCTCAAACGAATGCCAGTATAGCCAAAAACCTTCATGATCTCGTATAAGTCCATACGATTGATTTCGCGGGCTTTTTTCAGTAGCCTTTGAAATTCATTAGGCTCTAGAATATCATCCAAAGAATCATCTTTCTGGACTCTTACGTTCTTCAATAAATTCTTTGAATAATATTTCTTTAGCTTAAGAAAATTAAAATCATCATCCGAATCAATGATTTCGCTATATTTAATAAATTTATTAATGATCACAATATAGTTGTTTACTGTACTGATTTTATAATCATGCAGCAGTTTATCTTTAACACCAACTATATCGGACTTTTGTATTTCACCATCAGGCAATGAGTTAACAAACAAAGTAGCAACATGCTTGTATTTACGAATGGTATTCTTACTTTTCTCATCCGCTGTTTCTTCTTCAATAAACCCGTCAATTTTTGCTTGTAACTCATCCTTAGTCATATTACTTAACTACCTGGATGATTGTTGTAAGCAAGATCTTAGTAGACAAGAACACACATACATTCAACGCAAGTAAAGCAATATTAATGAATGTACACGGAACGACATAATTTTTTGGCTTAGGTTTCTCATTAATGACAAGCTTGTCATCTAACTTATAAATGTCATACTTATCGAAATTTGGAATCTCCCAAGTTTCTTTTTCTTCTTTTTTTGCCATTTTCATTACTCCTTTAAATTTCTGTGATATAATAATCATGTGGTTAATTTAAGCAGGGCTCACTACCCTAGCACGCTTGGTCAAGCGTGCTTTTTATTTGTTCCTTCCAAATGTCATTAAGCGCACTTTTTGTCTCAGGAAAATACTCAACAAAGATCGGAGTGGGAACTGCAAGAATCTTTCCTAGCATAGTGTCTCGATATGATCCTTCAAACATTTCACCCTTTTTATTTTTTTTCTTGCGTAGATTATGTAAAATCTTTCTAGCCTGTGTATCCTTTACAGGTAAAACAAGCGTCACATCTCTAACAGTCACATATGCTTTCATTTTTCTTCGTTCTCCTTTCCTTCTGAGCCTTTTCTTTTGCTCTGAGTCAAAATACATGCGATAAAACCTCGATCATACTCGTTGATGTCATATCCCATCTTTTCGAGCGTATCCAAAGCTTCTTTAGTGACATTTTCCTCATCAGTCATTACATTCCTCCTTTTAAAATACTTTTTGTATGTTACACATACATTATAAGTATGCGTTGCATACTATGTCAACTTTAAATTATTCAAATAATTTGTTTTTTTGTATACTCGGCATACTTTTTAATGTATAATCACAGTGTAAGCAGTTAAGAGGTGAAAATCGTGGAAGAACATATAGGGTCGAGAATATATAAAATACGTAAACATTTTAATTTGAGTATGGAAAAATTCGGTAAACAAATAGGTATCTCAAAAGGTTCAATCAATAACATTGAAAAAGGAACTACCAATCCATCAAGCCAAACCATCAATTCTATATGTCGAGAATTCAACGTTGACTATGTATGGTTAACTGAAGGTATTGGAGACGATATGTTCATTTCTATACCTGATTCAAAAATAGATCAGCTAATCGAAGATTATGGATTAAAGCCAGAAGATAAATGGCTTGTGCGAGGATACCTTGAAGCACCGCCGGATATAAAGCAACAAGTTGCAGATTATTTGTGGTCAATTGTAAATAGAGAATTAGCTAAAAGAGAAAAAGAAAAGAGTAACAAGAAATAACTTGTTACTCTTTGAAATTAAATATGTACATAGCCTATTTATGGAGGAATAGTAATGGAAAAAGTAGTTTATTATTGCCCTAATTGTGGAAAAACAGTTTCTAGATTAAAAGGAAATAAAGACAATTGTTCTAACTGCAATGGGAAAATGGTTCAAACACCGATTGATGTAGAAAAATGGAAAGAGTTGTCTGATGATGAGAAAGCAAAAATCAAGTCAGAAATATCATCTTATGGAATGCCTGAATATAGTGGAGAACCATTAAGTGTTTTAAAGCATAGATATGACTTAATTCAAATTCAGAAAATTTCCGTCACTACAACAGACATAAAACGTGATTATGTTATTATTGGGCCTGTATTTTACCAAATAAATGATGCAGGATCAGGAAAAATGATTTTTCAAAAGCAAAAAGAATATCGTAGTGTAATAAATTCTTTAAAAGATCAAAATCAATTAGTGAATCAAAAAGCATCCATAACAGAATCGATAGGAGCATTATCGGGTATGATAGAATTATTCAGTACAGGTGATATTTCTGCATCCACAAAAGATTTGTTAGGAAATGGCCATAACCAATTTGATGAAGCCTTTTTTATTTCGGTAGAAGAATTAAAAAAGCGTGCATATTATATGGGTGCAGATGCTATTATTGGCATGAAAGAAGAACTAAATCTAGATACTAATGGATTTCAACATTTTTATATGCAAATGTATGGAACAGCTGTTAAATTTAAATAATTAAGCTAGGGTAAATTCCCTAGCTTATATTTCTTCTTGCTTAGTTTAGCCTTCATAGCCTTTAAATTTGCGCGTAAATACCTATAGGTATTAGTGTTATTATTATTTATTTTTTGATGATAACAGCAGTCTTTGTGCATGATTATACAGAATTTGCAGATCATCCACGTTAAGTTTTTCTGCTAGGATAATTAATTTCGTTATCCATAAATCCCTTTCCATAAGATCATCCCTTTCCATTCATTTTCTATGAATAAAAAGAAAAACGTTTTCCTTATTCTAATATAATAAGTCTTAAATTTTATATGTCAATGTCTGTTTAGTATTAAATTGTACAAATATAATACTAAAAAGTGCAAGTGGTTATATATCACGTTATCAGTATTGAATTTTTTTCGGGGGGGGGTGGAATTTTTAATGTACTTTTGGTTATATTATTAATACTGATTTTGTTTTGTAAATATTTATTAATATTTTGCATTTTTCATTACTCTTTTTAAAATGTGATGTTATTATTCATGTGTACATGATAAATATTTTAGGCTTTTTTCTATTTCCTCAAGAAAAGATTAGCAGAGAATGAAAAACAGATAGTGGTGTTGAGCAGCATACACTATCTGTTTTTCTTTTTGTATTTGTTATGTGCGTGGTGGGGCGATAGTTCCCACATCTCATCAGGATTTACATCCCTACTCTTGACATTTTCATGCGCGATAGCCATCTTTCTATCCTCACGTACATAATCAGAATGCTTTCTTTCAGTCAATAGACCTATCCAGGTTGAGGTAAACACATACAACCCTACAGAAGCTATAAGCACTATGCATACTGGAGCACAATACTTAATCATGGCTTAACAGAACCTAATCTGTAAAAGTCTTTGTCACAACATTATCTCTTATAACGAGTGTTATAGCTAAGACCTAGTTAATAAGATGCTTAACACATTTGCTAAGCTACATTAATTTTAATCAAGTCATAGTTTACTTGTCAATTGCAAATTTTAACTTTTATTGATTAGTCATCTGATTTGATATCATTGAAATAGCAGATTTTTTAATCATATTTTCTCCTAATAAAAAAAAGGAAGCAGTGTCGTTTTCAAGACTGCTTCCTCAAAACTAATGTTTTTCCTTGCACCTGTAGCTTAACACAGATTAATAATAGATGTCAATTTTACAACAAATTATTCATCATATCTACAATGCTCTTGTCTTTTGTATCAAACCAGTGTGCATATGTATTATGCAATGTTTCAACTGTATCTCCTAAGCGTTTGGCTATGTCAAAATCTGAGAATCCAGCTCCTGCCATGTTATTAATTAGAAATGATGCGTGTGAATGTCTAAAATCATGAATTCTTATTTTAGGTAATCCATCATCTTTTTCTTTCGCCTTGTTATAAGCTTCATCAAATCTTCTTTGTACTGTCTGAGGTGATATTGGTTTATAGTATCCAAACACAAATTTATCTTTTGTGAAATCATCCCATTTAGAACATTCTAGAAACCATTCTCGAAGCATTTTAGACAATGTATTAGGCATTGTGATAGTTCTATAACTGTTGTTTGTTTTTGGCGGTGTAAGCCATTTATTAGGGTCTGTCTCTTTGTATCTATATGTTTTGTTGATGTCTATAGTTTGTTTTCTAAAATCAATATCATTCCATTGTAGGGCCATAGCTTCACCTTTTCGTAATCCCATATAGAATAAAACAGAATAAAAGCATTTCATCATTTTTTCATCTACTTCTTCAATAAACAAATCAAAATCATATTGCTGCCATATTGTCATTTCTTCTTTTCTTTCATTCAATCTAAGATCACGTTTTACATATGTCATTGGATTGGTTGGAATGTATTCAGAAGTAACACCAAATTTATATAGCTTATTTAAAAAGAAATATATTCTTGATACATATGCCTTTGAATATTTATCATCAAACTTGTTGATCATGTTTTGCATTTGCCTTTTATCTAGAAAATCAATATCTTTCATTTCCTTAGAAAGAACATTGTACAAATATTCATCTGATTTTAGTGTTGATTCTTTTACGTACTTTTTATTATATTCTTTAAAAGCTTTATATAGTCTGTCAAAATTCATGTCTGATGGAAGCATAAAGAAATCTTTTCTGAATTCAACCTCAGCTTTCTGTGCTTCCCATTTAGAATCAAAACCACGCTTACGATATCTCTTTATACATTTACCATCTTTATATATTTTTCCGGCAAACATATATTTCCCTGTTTTCCTATCTAGTTCTACTGCCATTTTTTGTGCCCTCTTATATGTCCATAATATGCAAAAAAGGGGTATAATTCAATATTTTAATGTCAAATTATACCCCAATATACCCCAAGGCAAATAAAAAAGCCTTTAAATAAAGGCTTAAATTTCAATGGAGCAGATGAGGGGAATTGAACCCCCGTATCAGCCTTGGCAAGGCTGTGTTCTACCATTGAACTACATCTGCATGAATGGCGGTCCAGATGGGACTCGAACCCACGATCTCCTCCGTGACAGGGAGGCATGTTAACCACTACACCACTGGACCAATTAACTTTCTAAAAATAAGATGGCGGAGAAGGAGAGATTTGAACTCTCGCGCCAGTTTCCCGACCTATACCCTTAGCAGGGGCACCTCTTCAGCCACTTGAGTACTTCTCCAAGAATATTTCCAGATACTTATTTTTTAGAACAACCTACGTTATCCGTAACGCCTGTTTATAATAACATGGATAAAAATTTATTGCAAGCAAATTTTTTAAAAAAATACAAAAAAATTTAGAGGTCAATTTTTGACCTCTAAACTCTTACTTTCCAAACAATGTTTTATTGTCTACTTCCGCTTTAAATTTAGCTAAAGCTTCATCTAATGATAATGTAACACTATCTTTTTTACCACTCTGACGAATTGTAATTGTGTTGTTTTCTTGTTCTCCATCACCAACTACAATTTGGTAAGTAACCTTTTTTAGCTGTGCCTCACGAACACGGTAACCCAATTTTTCATTACGAGAATCTACTGTTGCACGCATTCCTAATGCTGTTAATGCATCACATACTTTATTTGCGTATTCAACATGTTTTTCGTGATGTACTGGAATCACAACAAATTGACGTGGCGCTAACCATAATGGGAAGTGTCCACCAAAGTGTTCGATCAAAATACCAATGAAACGTTCAACTGATCCATAAACTACACGGTGTAACATAATTGGAGTTTTCTTTGTTCCATCTGCATCTACATATTTACATTCGAATCTTTCTGGCAAATTCATATCTAGCTGTACAGTACCACATTGCCATACACGTCCTAAGCTATCTTTGATATGGATATCCAATTTAGGTCCATAGAATGCACCATCTCCAGGATTCACTTTATATTCTTTACCTGCATGTACACAAGCTTGTGCCAATGCTTTTTCTGAAGCATCCCAAATTTCTTCTGAACCAATATATCCACTTTCTGGACGAGTTGATAATTCAATTTCATATGGTAAACCAAATACTGAATAGATACGATCTACCAATTGTAATACTTTTTTAACTTCTTCTTCCAATTGATCAGGAGTTACAAATAAGTGCGCATCATCTTGTGTAAATGTACGTACACGGAATAATCCATTCAATGCACCACTTGCTTCGTGACGGTGTACTTGTCCTAGTTCTCCTAAACGCAATGGTAAGTCTTTATATGAGTGTAAAGTTGAGTTATATACTAATAAAGCTCCTGGACAATTCATTGGTTTGATTGCGAATTCACGATCATCTACCATTGAAGTGTACATGTTATCTTTATAATGATCCCAGTGTCCACTCAATTCCCATAATTCTTTTGACATCATAATTGGAGTTTTAATGAATTGGTATCCTTCTTTTGTGTGTTCTTGATACCAGTATTGTTCCAAAATATTACGTAAAATCATTCCATCTGGCAAGAAGATTGGCATACCAGGCGCATATTCACTAATCGTAAACAATCCCATTTCTTTTCCTAACTTCTTGTGATCACGTTTTTTAGCTTCTTCTAAAGCTTCTAGATGTGCTTCCAACTCTTCTTTTGTGTCAAAGCAGATACCATAAACACGTTGAAGCATTTTATTGTTAGCGTCACCTTTCCAGTAAGCACCAGAATGTTTCAATAATTTAAAGTTTTTACACATCTTAACAGTTTCAACGTGAGGTCCACGACATAAGTCCACAAATTCACCTTGACGATAGATTGTAATATTTCCATCTTCTAATCCATTGATCAAATCGACTTTATAAGGATCATCCTTGAACATTTCTAAAGCATCTTCTTTAGAGATTTCTTCACGAACAATTCTCTTTCCGTCTTTGGCAATTTTCTTCATTTCTTTTTCGATTTTTGCCAAATCCTCTTCTTTTAATTTTACATCTCCTAAATCCATATCATAGTAGAAACCTTCAGAAATAACAGGTCCTACCCAGAATTTAGCATTTGGATATAAACGCTTAACAGCTTGAGCCATCATATGAGCACATGAGTGGTTCAACATAGATAAATGTTCATCTTCTAATACATTAACTAATTCCATTTTACTTTCCTCCATTTTTCCATATAAAAAGCGACAGCCATCAAAGGACGTCTGTCGCACGCGGTACCACCTTTGTTTATACAATTACTGTATACACCTCAAACCTTTTAACGCAAGAATTACGGCACACTTTTTCAAGGGCAATTCAAAGGGAGTAAATACATACATTCGCAAAGTGTTTTCACCAACCACACTCTCTCTACATTTGAATAGAATGTATTCATATCCTTATCACTATTGTTGCCTAGATTATAGACCGAAATACGAGGTGTGTCAAAAGAAAAACTCAAGAATTTTTAATG
>OGQM01000895.1_pt1 | contig 23153 bp, 19 predicted proteins | sample 1553191 | NCBI WGS metagenome assembly OGQM01 (sample SAMEA2579954, study PRJEB22360) | human gut metagenome | biome: human gut; feature: human-associated habitat; material: faeces | place: Denmark | collected 2008/2010 | reverse complement strand
TATAAATTTTATAAAAAAGATCAAAAATTTAAGAAACTCTTAAGTAAAGTTGATAATAAAATTATTATAATAAAGAACAAAAAAGAAAAACAAAATTTAATTACTGATTTAAAGGAACAATCATGGGAAAATTAATCGTTATTTCGGGGCTTCCGGCAAGTGGAAAATCGACCTTAATAAAAAATCTGAAAGAAAAATATAATATCATTACTGTTCCAGAACATAATGAATGGGTTAAAGGTAAATTTCCTAAGGTTCCAGAAAATATTGAAGAAAAGATCGAAAAACAACGGTTTTTTTTAAATTTAGATATAGCCAGATATAATTGGGCTATGGAGCATATTGACAAGGCTGACATAATTATTTCTGATACTGATTTTACATCTCCTCTGGCACATAATTACGCTGAAAGGTGGCTACTTCCTGATTTCAATATTTATAATTGGATGGTTGATGAATATATTCATCAATTAGAAATGAAAAATCTCGGATTAGCTGATTACTATATATACTTAGACGTATCTTTTGAAGAGCGCTTGAAACATAGAGAAGAAGATTTCCAAAGAACAGGACGTAAACGAAATGATATGTTTTTTACGCTGCCCTTTCCCCAAAATATGAGACGGTTTCACTATATAATGATCAATGATCAATCACCCCGTAAATGTTTGCCTTCGGTTTGGTATGAAAATAACAAAACTGTTGACGAGGCTGCGGCAGATTTATGGAATATTATTCGAAAGACGCCGATAACTCAAAATCCAAAAGAAATTTTGGAAAAATTCTCTATTTCTTTAAAAGATACAATAAATGATGAACAACAATAAGATCATAACTATTAGTGGATTGTCTGCTTGTGGAAAAACAACTCTTTTGGGAAAGCTTCAAGATAGATATGGTGCTTTTTTAGTTCCTTCGTCGTCATCACTGAGGGATAAAAACAAAAATTTTCAGGATATTTCTGATAGTTTAGAAGATAATATTGTTAAACAGAAATATTATTTTGAATTGGATAAAAGAGTCTCGTCAATTGCTCAGAATGCAAAGAATGAAGGAAAATTGGTATTCTGTGATCGGGACTTCTTATCTGCTTTAGCTCACAATTATGCAGTTCATCAACAGTTTCCTGAAACAAGCGTATATCCATGGATGATAAAAGCCTACAGTAAAGCATTGCAGCATAAAGAGCTTATTATTCCTGATTTACATATATTTTTGGATGTATCTCTTAATGAAAGGATACGCAGAAAACAATCTGATCCTGAAAGGATTCGTGATAATTGCTTTTTTGACCCTATATTCTCAAGAAATATGGAAACCTTTTATAAAGGAGCTTTGCAAACCATTCCATCCTTATGGGTTGATTTTAATATGGATACAACAACTGAGCAAATTTTTTCTGCAGTAGAAAAAATTCAAGAGCAAAAAACAATCAAAGTTGAAAACCTTATTAATTTTATAGAAGGTACTATGCATGATAGGCGAATTGATACGTACTTTAGAAAAAATCACAGTAGATAGAACATCCATAGGAATAGAAGGTGTTCCATTTTCCGGAAAAACATTTTACATCAATAAAAATTATAATTGTAACAAATTTTATAATTTATCTGAACATATGCTTTTTCAGAATACTGTACCTAGTTTTGTTACATCTCCTTGGCCAAGTTATCCTGATGCAATGATTTTTCGTCAGGCATATTTTTTAAATCTGGAACAAGAACGTTGGAATTTTGCTAAAAATATATCTCAAATTAAAATCTTTGACAGGACCGTTTTATCTATTATTGGTTATCTATATGCTAGAACTTTGTTGTTATCTTCCTCTAAAGAAGTTTGGCTTTCTGTTTTGGGTATCTTGGCAGAAGCGATTAAACAGAAAAAAATAAAAATTCCGGCACAAATAATTTGGCTTGATACCGATTATTCTATAATTCTGAAAAGAGCAAAAGATAACGAACGTGGTTGTGAAGATTTTCTGTTAAAGAAATCTACTTACGATATTTTACATGAATTTTACAGAGAAACATTATCTTTATTACATGATAATAAGCTTATTTCATTAAAAATTATAAAGTCGGAGTAAAAATGCCAAAACTTAAAGTTGTTGAATTTCAAACTGTTTCTTATTGCAATTCAGATTGTTTAATTTGTCCATGGAGTCAATTAAAGAAGCACGCCACCCTGAAATATATGGATGAAAAAACATGGGCTAATTTACTCTCTGGATTAAAGGATATGCAACCGGATAGAATTATCCCTTATCTAAATAATGAACCATTGCTCGATAAAAATATTTTTTCCAAAATAGAAGTCCTGAAAGATATAGTCCCTCATTGTACAATGGAATTATCGACAAATGCTTCATTAATATCTCCCGATATAATAGAAAAATTGGTAGAATCACCTTTAAATGATATTTTAATTAGCGTATTTGGCCATGATCGTGAGAGCCAAAAAAGGATTATGGGGAAAAATGTTCCCTATGAAAAGGTCGTTTATAATGTATTGCAACTAAAAAAAGCTCTTGATCAAACAAAAAATCATAAAAATCTGGCCATTGTTAAGGTCATTAATTCTCCCTATACATCTCAGAAAGACATAATTAAAAACAAAAGTTTTTGGCAAGATCATGGGATCTCTGTATATGAATATGGATATTTAGATCGAGCAGGAAATATAGGCACAAATTGCCAGAGAAATGCTGATATAAAACCATATGGATGTGAATTAAACCGCCATAACGAAAGGATGTATCTATATTTTGATGGAGAAGCATATCTCTGTTGTCATGATTGGAGAAGACGTTTCTCTGTGGGGAATATCAACACGAGTTCTCTTCATGATATTTGGGAGAGTGAAAAATATACTCGCCTTAGAATGATGGTTAATGGGAAGTTAGACAGTGATAAAAATTTCTTATGTAGAAGTTGCAAATTATGTCCGGTGGAGGCTCAATGAATATAGCTGTAATTTTTTATAGGACATTATCTTCTCAATCGGCAGCATCTGTGTCTGCCGGTTATATTGCATCAAATCTACGTAGATTAGGTCATAATGTTTCATTATTTTTATTAAAAAAAGAAGCTTCCTCAGGTGATATTGCGCCGATAATTTCAGAAATAAAATGGGATATTATTTTTTATAAACCCAATTTTAAAGATGTTGACAGATTGGAATATAATATTTCAGATATTAGGAAGAATTTTCCTAACTCCAGAATTATTTTATTTGGGCCTTTAGCTTATATTAATGCAAACCAGATTTTGAAAAAATATCCTAGTATTGCCGGCATCTTAAATCCTGATATGGAAGCTTCTTGGACTAATACTTCAGATATTTTTGAGACATTAACGACTAAAACGCACACTTACTTTTCTTCCTTTACTAAAGATGTGGATATATATCGATGCCTACCTGCAAGAGATATCGAAATATCAGAGAATTTAAAAATTGCCAATATTGAAGCTTCGCGCTGGTGTAAAAACTATTGTTCTTTTTGCCATGTTGGCTTAATTTCTAAATTAGCGGCACGAAAAGTTTATACTCGTACACCGGAAGATGTTGTTGATGAAATATTATACCTGAAAAGCATCGGCAAAAAATATTTTATATTCAACGATCCTGTCCTTTGTGGTGGCGGCCTAAAAATAAAGACATGGGTGAAGAAATTTGCCCAATTATTAAAAAATCATCCAGATATTTTTTTTATGGCATATTTAACCCTCAATGATTTAACAGATAAAGACTTTATTAAAACTTTACAAGAGGCCGGCTTCATCAGAGTTTTCGTTGGAATAGAAAGCGCTGAAAAAGAAACTTTATCTGCCTTTCACAAAGCTATTAATGTTAATAATTACCATGAATTAAAGAAAGAACTTAAGTTTCACAGTATTGTCCCTCATATTGGTTTCATGGTTTTTCACCCTTATGTGAATATAGAAGAAATACGAGCTAATCTAACTTATTTATATGAAAATGACGAAATCCATCGTTTTGGCGTTATATATGAACCCACAAGAGTGATTTATAATACTCCTCTATATTTTCAAACGTTGCGCGATGGTTTGTTAACCAGTGCAGATGGAATTAAATTCTCCTATTCATTTTATGATAAGCAGGTTCAAAAAATATTTAATTCATTTCGTCAAGTTTTTAATGATATAGATGTTCCTTTATTAGAACGGATTGAATACCTTTTTGTCACGGCCGAATTTATTGATAATTTCATTTATAGAAATTATACTCCAACAGATGAGTATGAAAAACACATGAATCAAATAAATACTTATCGAAAACAATATTCTACTGATTTTCTGAAACTTTGTCTGAATATTATTGAGGGTAAAGTAATTAATACGCAAGAAGAACATAAAAAATATTTTACTTTTTGGCAAAAACTAGAGAATTACTGGCATACTCTTATTATCTCTGCTCAAAATATCGGTTTCGATAATCCTTTAGAATGGATTGCTAGTGGTAATTGCAATCCAGAACCAATAAAAGATAAAAACTACACAGGTCGATGTCTAGAAACCCGTTCAGGAAGGATACGAGTATAATGTTGCTTTTCTTGTTTTTTTTAATTTGCTGTTTACAAACAATAAGAATGTATCTTTCTTATCGCTTCTTACGCCAAAAGATTCAAAAGAACAAAAATTCTAATGGTAAAAAATTATTTTTACTAATCCCGGTATTCAACGAGCAGACAGTAATAGAAGATAGTGTCAAACACTTTTCGCAATTTGCTTCTAATTATATTAAAATAGTATATATAACGACAAGTCGAGAAAAGAGCATTCATAATTTTCCAACGACAAAAGAACTATTGGAGAAAATGTCAAAATTATATTGTTTTGAACTTATAAATTGTCCAATTACGAAAAACGCTGTAATGGCTCACCAACTTAATTATGCATTGGTTCAATTACAAAAACAATATGGGGACGATTTTATTTTTGGAATATATAATGTAGACTCTCGTATAACACCAGATATATTACAGGATGTTCAACAGCGAATATCACGGCAAAGAGATAAAGTAATTCAGCAATACACGATGTATGATTTACCCGGCCCTGGAATTTTATCACATATTTCTTTATGGCAAACAAGATGGACATTACATTTTGAATTAGGACGGCTATTGTTTGACCAATATTTTTTTAGAAAAATATATAAACTATTTCCAATTTTTAATATATTTAGACCTTTTCATTATGTAATTGGCCATGGATTATTTATGCATTTTAAAACATGGCTTAGCATATCTGGATTTCCTCAGGATGAACCTAATGAAGACGCCTTTTTAGGATTAATGCTTCATCTCAATGGGTTTTCTTTAGAATCTATTCCTAAACTTGAATATGCTGAGACAGCAAAAAATATAAAAATTTATATAAAGCAGCAATCTGTATGGTACAATGGACCTTTGTTTGCATTTCGCTATTTATATAGGATTTTGAAATGTCAAAATAATGGGAGATTAAAAAGAACCAAAATAAAAGAATCAACTGCATTTGCATTAATAGGAACAATAAAATTATTTTCTCATGCAGTATATTGGTTGTTAGGACCATTATTGATCTGGTTTATCATTCCTATTATATACATTTGTAATAATGAAATATACAGCCTGCTTTTTTGGCTGTTATTGGCGATTTATCATTGCTTTGTTCTTAATTTATTGGCATATGAAATAATACAAAAGATAACCCAAGCCTTTTATAAAAAAGCACCCGGAAATTTGGGAACTTCAATAATTGCTTATATGCTTCACTGTATTGGTCCTTTCTATTGCTTATACAAAACAATAAAAAGAACCAATACAATCGAAAACAAATATAAAACGGAAAAATAATTTTATCGTGTATGTTGAGTTAACAGTGTATTTATATTTTCCATATTACCCCCAGAAAACTTACGTTTAGCATCATATGCTAAACCCAAACCTACTGAAGACATTTTATTCTCCTGTGAAATTTCTGCGGTTGGAAAATATGATTGCATCACTTTTTGAACATAAGGGATTTCAGTTGATCCTCCTGTTAAAATCAACATTTTAACATCTTCAGGCTTTATTTGGGCTTGGTTAATACAGTCAGATACAGAATCAGAAATCTTATTAATATTTTGCATTATAGATGCTTCAAAATCTTGACGATTTGCATTTACAGAAAAAGGCTTACTCATAAAATTCAAAGCAATATTTACCATTTCTTTTTCAGTCAAACGCATTTTTGTTGCTTCAACAGCGGTCAAAAGTGTATGTGCTGTCTGCCTATCTATCAGCTCATAAAGACGACTATAACGCTCTTTATCATTAGACTGAGCCAATATTTTTTTTACCATATTTAAATTTTTGTAGTTATACTCACTGTTAATACTGCTCCATTCTGATAAACTAAAATAAAGGTGCGTAGGAACGGATAAACTACGCTCACTATATGTTGTTCCCATACCGAATTCTGGCATAAAAGTTTTAATTGATAAATTTTTATCAAAATCATTTCCGCCAATCCTTACACCTGTACTAGCTAGAATGTCATCAGTACGATCTAATTTTTTCTGTAGCTTTTCACCCAATTTAACAATAGAGATATCAGAGGTACCACCCCCTATATCAACAATACAGGCCAATGTCTCATTTGGAATTTTAGTTTCATGAGCAAACGCAGCAGCAATGGGTTCATACTGGAACTCGATATTTTTATAGCCCACACTCTGTGCTATCATTTTTAGTTCATCTTGAGCTCTAGCATCTCCTTTGGGATCATCATCCCTAAAATGAACAGGTCGTCCCATAACGACATTTTCAATTTCTCTACCTGCAAATATATCCGATTTTTCTTTTATATTTTTTAAAAATTTACCCAAGATAAATTCAAATTTAACAGGTTTGTTATTAATCCTTGTTCCAACGCTCATAAGATTAGAACCTAAAACCCTTTTCATGCTGCGCATAAAACGCCCTTTGGTTCCATTTATATAGTTTTCTATAGCTTCGGTACCATAAGATGTTTTCCAAGTATCTTCTTCGAAAAAAACCGTTGTAGGCATTGTGACGTTATTCCCTTCTAAAGGAACAAGTTCCGGAACAGCCATGGGTTTTACAATTGACACAGCAGAATTTGTAGTACCGAAATCAATACCACATGAAATATTTGACATAAGAAACCTCTTAAACTCTGTTGAAATTTATTTTTTATAACCCATCAATACTTGAAAGTCAATAAAAACAGGAAATATAAAATCATTGATAGAGAAATCTAACACTAATGAGTGATTATTAGAAGATTAAGTTACAACCAACTACTTAAATTTTAGACTCATTTCTTGTTCTTGAGGTTTGAAACCGTAATCTTCATAGAATTTATAGGCGATTTTATTATCATTAAAGACACCAAGTTTGTTCTTCCTTATCAACATCAATGATAAACTTTTATAATAAAACAACAGAGCTTCAGCAATCTTGAAGCCCTGTTGTTTTTGACTAAATTTACTTACCTAAGTAAATTATTTTTACATATCCTGATGTTCCGTGTTGCGGAGATATTCCTATAACATCACCTCCTTTTCCATAATCTTCATATAAAGAGACACCTCCTTTAACGGATGATGTCGTTCGATTGATTGCCTCTCCATTATTTCCGACAGAATTCAGTTTTTCATAAATTACCTCTGCCGTTATGACTGGAGCTGAGCCTCCTCGGCTGACATTCATTTGATCTCTGCCGGTGCTTCCACCTGTTGCCCCCGGAACTGTTACCAGAGAACCAATGGATGAGGAACTTCCACTCAGAGCAGATGAATTTACGCCATAATTTAATGAATTATTATTAAAAGACTGTCCTGTTCCTCCATTGCCTACAGCTATCGGTATAGTTCCTGCCGGTATTCTGATAATACCGATAAAAGCAGCTCCGGAGCCACCTCCAATACTTACTTGCTGGAACGTGTAATGTTTATTCAGGTTATTTCTTAAAGCTCCAGCTCCGCCTCCAACACAGTAACATTCAAAACGCCCCGGAATAAGCAATTCCAGATTATAATTTCCCGGTTCCTTAGCCTCAAAAATAACTTGTTTCTTTTTATAGACGCTTTTTCTACCAGCACCTAGAGGGGTCAATTTTGTGTGAATTCCCATGTTAATTTCCTTTTCAAAAAATTAAAATTAATGATGGCTTATGCCACTACTAGGTTACGGTAGGCGGGCTGAAAACACGGGATCAAAAAAGTGGAATCTATTTGAAAAATCTTATTGACATTTATTTATAAGTCTTTGTAAAATATTGGTGTAGGCTGGGTTGGAGCCTTCTACCTGCAATTTTGCAAACCTCTGCTTGAGGCAACCATTTTTTCTTATTGAATCATTTTAAACCTTCTTTTCAAGGTTTTTCTGACATGCAGGTATCGGAATTGAGCCTTGAGCATTTTGAAAGGTATTAAAATGACTGAATCTATTTATATTTCCAAACTAAAAAAAGCAGCAACTAAACTCCGTAAACAAGAACAAATTAAGCATAGCGAAGCCTTGGATAAAGTAGCTCAACAGGCCGGATTTATCGGTTGGCATGATTTAACGAATACTCCCAAATGGATTTTAGAGGGATGTTTTTTCGGCGTAGATCCTGAATTCTCCCCTTATTCAGATTTACAAATTGCACCTTTTGAAGAACTCTCTGGAAAAGATCTTGAAGACGTTTTGAACTTTCTTAAAAAAACTCCGGATGATTTATTGGATTTCAAAAAACTTCGTTTATTCAGATTTACAACATTAACAGATGTTCAGTTTTGTGATTTTAAGAATATTGATTCAATTGGAGAAACTACCAATCTTATCGGACATTTTTGGTCTTATTTATCTGTTATGTTTATTTCATTTAAGGGGAATTTTTATACATTCTTTCCTTATCCGCAAAAATTGCATAAAGTTACAAGAAAGATAAAAACACCTCGTGGTTACAAAGAAATTGTAGACTGCTACAGAGAACTGTTAATTCCCCACAGATTAGAAGAAAGTCAAGACATTTCACCGGAGGAAATAGAGGATGCTCTTAATGAAAAAGTATGCTGCCTGCATTGTGGTGCAGAATATCCTTATCGGGAAACCAAAATTATAGTAGATGAATTCGGAGATGAATTTACTGTTTGTAAAAATTTCCCAGAATGTGATGGACATGATGTGGATTTAATGCCGGCTGAATACGAAAATATGTAAAAAGGACAATTAGTATGAAAAAATGTTGTTTAAATTGTGCCTTTTGTGTCCGCTATAAGAAAAAAACAATACAAAATGGATTACAATTCTATAATCAAGATACGGCTACCATACTTTCTTCTGAGGAGCGAAATCTAGCCTTTACTGATAATTTTGAATTTATTGGCAGAGAAATAAAAAATCAGAAATCATGGGAAAATGAATATTATCAGAAATTAGATAATTTGAAAAAAGGTACTTACAATCATATTATAGGGGGACCGACAGTTTTAGATCTATTAGAGAAAGAAGAACATTATAGAGGGTATTTTCCTTTAACTTCTGAATTTGGAATGTCTCCTCGCCCCAGTGCTCCTGATGTTGACTATTTAGCATGCTGGCACGATCTATGGAACTCTCAAAATAAAGAAATAGAACTTTGCTCATTAAAAAAGAAATCTAAGTGTTTGTTTTTCTATCCTTATACTAGAAAAGGAAATAAAAGCTTCAAAGGCTGTGAAAAGGAAAGAGAAGCTCTATTAGATCAGAAGCATTTCAATATCACTAACACCTTGGTAATAGCAGGAATAATTATTTCCATTATTATATCTTTTTGGTAAGTATAAAAGTAATGGCTAAAATATTTCACTATTGACAAAGAAAAAAATATGCATTAAAATTTAGACAAGTTCGAGATGAGAGGAAAGTGCTCCGAGCAGAAAATTTATTATTTTCAAGAGTAAATTCCTTTCTAAAAGCATTTATATGTAACGTTTTGCGGGCATTTAGACTAGTTCGAAGGGTTTGCAAAGCGCATCACCATTTAAAAAGCTTCTGATTGTCAGGAGCTTTTTTTGTATTTTTAATATCGGGATTCGAACCCTCGGGTTCGGTCAATTCCGACTAATTGCCGTGGCGCGGCGCTGTCGCTTGTTGACGGCAATAAGTCTCATTGCGTCTCCTCACAAAATGCAACGTTGGTTGCCTTTTGTTTCGGCCGTCCGACGCGCTCACCATTTAAAAAAATCTCTGCAGAAATGCAGAGATTTTTTTATGCGCTGAGACTTAGGAAATCAGGGGATTTGAAAAATTGGAAGGTGGAATTTTAGTCTACAAGATTCCACCATAAAAGGCTTAATTTCGGTCTAACTGGCAACCGTTCATTTTCCAAATTTCAGGCAGCTTTTCCGGTCAAATCAGAATTATCGGCCAAAGAATACATATCGCTGACATTTTCAACGGCATCAGAAAGCGTTTCCATGGCTGACGACGTCTCCGCTCCGAATGAATTCATTGCCTGTATTAACTGGTCAGCATTGGTAATGTCCAAAGTGCTCCCGTCATGGAACTCGATTGTTTCAACAACCTTTGAACCTCCTTGAAGCTGGGAGCTAATTTGTATTCCGGCGGTTTCATTATTATTAATTAAAATCTTGAGATTTTGTCCTTCTGTCTTAAACGACAAATCATTTTGATTTATTCCTTCGCCAAACTTAATTTTATCATTGCCGCCGGTATCGGTAATTGTATCAAAACCATCACCAAGATTATAAACGTATGTATCGTTGCCGCTATCCCCTTTCAGCTCATCATTTCCGACACCGCCAATCAGAATATCGTTGTCGTTACCGCCATTTAATATGTCATCACCATCATTTCCATACAGCGTATCATTGCCATTATAGCCAAATATATTATCTTTTTCTTTTCTTCCGTAAATCGTGTCGTTATACTTAGTTCCATAAGTATAAAGTTTATCTCCAGAAGAAACCGACACATTTTCCTGATGTAAAGTTAAACCGATTTCCTTGATATTAACAATCGTTCCATCGGCAAAAACAAATTGTTCTATTCCTCCTTTATTGTCTTCAGTTTGATTTTTAATACTCAGTCCCTGTTTGGAATCTTCCTTTATGGTAACACCCATATCATAACCAGTATGAGAAACAGAGAATTTGAGATCATCAAAAGTTATTCCTTCTCCGAATACCAGTTTGTCAATACCTTCGTCATTTGCGCTATCATTGATGCTGTCCCAACCATCACCCCAGTTCCAATAATAGATATCATTCCCATAATCACCTTCTAAAATATCATTTCCGACACCGCCAATCAGTATATCGTCACCTCTGCCGGCAATTAAGGTATCATCTCCAGTACCACCGTTAAGATAATCATTTCCGTCGCCGGCAGAAAGATAATCTTTTCCGTTTCCGCCATATAAACGGTTATTACCATTACCGCCGTAAATTCTGTCATCGCCGTCGTTGCCATATAAAATATCATCACCGCCACAGGCATTAATATAATCTTTTCCGGAACTGCCATAGACAACATCATTATAATCTGTTCCATAAATATTGCCGGTTTTATCGGCAGGGAATTCAACATTTTCGTTATGAATCACAAGGCCGATTTCTTTAAAATTAATGATGCTGCCGTCAGAGAAAACCAGCTGTTCAATCCCCTTATTCGGATAAGAACTGGTACTGCCGGTAAAATACTGATTGGATAGTTCTATTCCCTGGGTTTTATCGCCTTTAACAATTATTTGAAAATAACCGCTGTAATCTTTGGTGAAAGTTAAATCTTTAAAAGTAATCCCCTCCCCAAAAACAATTTTATCAATACCGTCATCTGTACCTTCGTCATTTATATAATCCCAACCGTCACCCCAGTTCCAATAATAGGTGTCAGCCCCGTATCCTCCGGCCAAATAATCGTTGCCGTCTCCCCCATACAGAACATCATCGCCATCGTTACCTTTAAGACTGTCATCTCCGGCTCCACCATATAAGGTATCGTTCCCAGCACCGCCCTCAAGTGTGTCTTTTGCACTTTTACCATAGATAATATCATTGCCGGCATATCCGCGAATTGTATTAAGCCCCTCACGACCATAAATAATATCATCATAACTTGTCCCGTTGGTATAAACCTGTTGTGTCGGAGCATAAGTATTATTTTTCTGATAAATTGTCAGCCCGATTTCTTTCAAATTAACCGTAGTGCCATCTGCAAATACCAACTGCTCAATACCGGCATCGGAATATTTGCTTTGCCCTGTCAAATATTGGCTGACAATGCGGACCCCCTGTGTTTCGTCCCCCTTAACATTAATCTGGAAATATCCGCCGCTTTGAAAAGAAAAAGTCAAATCCTCAAAACTTATTCCCTCGCCAAAAACGATTTTATCAACCCCGGCAACATTGCTTTCACTAATAGTATCCAAGCCGTCGCCCCAGTTCCAGACATAGCTGTCGCTGCCGTCACCGCCAACCAGACTGTCGTCACCGCCATTACCGTAGATAACATCATCGAACTTGGTGCCGTATACGGTTTCTTTTTCATCTGTCTGTTGAAGCACAAAACCCTGTGTTCTCAAATCAAAACGGGAACCGTCGGCAAATTCTAAATATCGGGCTCCGTAATAATCATAATTTGTATTCATCTGCCAATAAAGCAGCAGCCCCTGCGTTTCGTCTCCTTTGACCACAATCCGCAAATAGCGGTTGTCGTGCTGATAACGGAAAGTTAAATCGCCAAACGTAATGCCTTCACCAAACCTGACGACGGCAGTTCCCGTATCATCAATAATTTTATCCAAACCATCGCTGAGATTATAAATGTAGATATTGTTACCGTCTCCGCCATCAATAGTATCATCTCCCTTTCCGGCCTGAATGATGTCATCGCCTCCTCTGGCCATAATATATTCATCGGCGTCATCGCCATAAATGACATCATCAAATTCAGTTCCATAATCATAATAATTATTGGTTTTCTTTTGATGCATGGTTAGTCCGATTTCCGATAGATGGACATTGGAACCATCGGCAAAATAAAGTTCTTCAATTTTATAATTATTGTCGCTTTGCAAGAATTTTTTAATCAACAAGCCTTGGTTGTCATCCCCATTGACCAGAATCCGCAAATCTACGCCCTCGCTGCGAAAGATGAGATTGTCAAAATTAATCCCTTCACCAAAACAAATGGCATCGTTATTTTTGGAATCCGTGATGGTATCCACTCCATCGCCGAGATTCCAATAATAAGTGTCGTCCCCTTCTCCGCCTTCCAGACGGTCATTTCCCCTGCCGCCATAAAGAACGTCATTGCCGCCGTTTCCAAAAATAGTATCATTGCCATCGTTTCCGGAAAGAAAATCGCTGCCGCTTGAGCCTTGAATAGTATCATTTCCTTTGGTTCCTTCCTTGGTTACAAAACCACCGACAGAAACCGGAGCCGCATTCCAGGCAACCCGGATATGATTATAATCCCAAACCGTACCGTCGGCAAATTCGATGGTGTCAACGGTGTTATTGGTGTTTCCGGCATCAAGAAAATAGCTGTAGACCTTAACGGTGTCCGCGCCATCATGAAGACTGAGAATAAGGTCATTTCCCTGACGCTGAATGCTCACGTCAGTTGGGGAAATCCCTTCGCCGAACAATATTTTATCCGGATTGGTTCCGACTTTATCAGAGCTGGAATTATCAATCGAATCGTGCCCCCAGAAACCTTCAAAGAAATAGGTGTCGGAACCCTCGCCGCCGACCAAATAGTCATCTCCGACACCGCCAATCAGCATATCGTCACCGGCTTGTCCGTAAATTTTATCGTTGCCGCCCAAACCGTTGATATAATTATCTCCCTCAGTTCCGTAAATGATGTCGTTTCCATTGCTGATTTGGTTCTCTAATGTGCCGAATTTGTCATAGAACAGCTGCAAATACGACTCTGCCGAACCATAAGCCTGAAAAGCCGTATTGATTTCTTCAACCATAATATCCTGCTGTTTGATAATGTTTTCTAAGTTGTGAAGCGTCTGCACTGCGCTATCCATATTGTTTTCTGCCAGAGTATTGAGCAGTACAACCGCCCCGGAAACATCTACTTCCCAAATTTGGGTTTCCCCATTCCATGTCAGTTTGATATTTTCCAGAAAACCGGCACAATGCGTCTGGCTTTCCAATGCGTTTGAAACATAATCCCGGATGATGTCAAACCCCTGCAACAAAATTTTGGAAGCCTGTTCGTGCGGATTTTGTTCTTCTTTGCCAAACCACCATTTGTTGGCGTATTTTTCACCCCAAAATTGCTCTTGCGCTTCCAAATACCGCGCATCGCCAATCGGATTATCATAAAAATAACTCGGCTTGCGGCTCAACGGATCAACATCTTCAACCCCGGTCCAATGAAAAATAATATTGTCCAGCATTCCCTGCCGGAATGCCGGATCGGTCTCGGACATATACTGTTGCACCAGCGCCTTTAATTCGCCGCTCTCGTCCAAAGCCATGGCTTCCCGCAAGCTGCGAACGTTTCCCCAACCCTCGATATCAGGAAGCGCGGCGATGTCTTCGGGAATCGCGATTTCTTCTTTGCTTATGGTATCTGACTTGTCGGCATCAAACCAAACGTCATGAACCGATCCGGTTGTCCCGTCTGTTTTGATAAAGCTTCCGGTTTGCTTATGAGCATTGCCGTTTTCATCGGACAAATCAGAAGCCTGATATTCCAAATTAATTCCCGAAACCCCTGCTTGTTCAAGCGTCAACAACTCTCCTTCATCAACGCGGCCGTTGCCGTTGGCATCTTTCCAAACCTTAACCTCATTCCAGGCCGAATCGGAGCTGTTGAACACCCCGTCTTGATTGGAATCCAAATCTGCCAACGCTTCAAATCCGTTGGCGGCTGTTGCTCCGGACGAAAGAACGGAGTTATTGCCAAACAACTCCGTTCCGTTATCAATTTGCCCGTTGTCATTCAAATCCCGTACCAACAAGCCATCATCAGCTCCGACCCAGCCGGTGCTCTCCGCTAAGCCGTTATTATCATGGTCAAAATATACTGTGGAATTTTCTTTATGGGTTTCGACAATGCCGTCGCCATCCAAATCCAATACCAATGGCGATTGGTGCGATTCGGATGTGGGCTTTATTTCATTATGCTCCGTTCTCGTCCCCATAAAATCTTTAAATTTACTTTCTATACTATCCCAATATGTGTCTATTAGACTTCCAGCAGCGCCTGCCGCGATAGCCGGAATCAATAAACCTCCACACCAACCTCCAATAATTATACCTGCTGTTATAGCCAAAGCAGTTTTCATTGTTTCATAAGGATAATCATTTCCATTTTTCCAATCTTCGGATAGTGAATTTGCTAAAGATACAATTGGGAGCACTTTTATCACTTTTGACAATGAACCTAAAGCTGTACTCATTTGAGATAAATTCGTCTGCTTTTTAAGCCCACTGAGAGATGATGTTAGTTCTGAAGAAAGTTGGGCATATTTATTGCTTTTAATTGTATCTTCTATCGTTTTTAATATGGAATCAGAAACTAATGATGATGTAAATCCTTCTACAAAACCGAAACTCTTAGAATATTCATCCATAAAATCTGAAATTTGTTCCCGAAAGGATTTTTCCTCTGCTTGAGGAGCAATTGTGTTCATATCTGTCTCCTTATATATTATTAATGATGCTTAAGTACGGTATTTTTAATTATAAATAAAATACCAATAAATATATTTGTGAAAAATGCATAAAAAATATAATTAAGCAAAATTGGAATAATCACCCAAAGAAATACCCCATCTTTGATGTCACATAGTATATTTGAAAGAAGATTTGGAAGAAAATACAATAAGCTGATTATGCAAAAAAATTTAAAAATTTTTACACCTATAGTTTCTACCCCTAAAAGTAAATCTAATTGATATTTTTCAAAAACAGCATAAATATCATATAATGCCATCAGAAATGCAGCATATAAACAACAAATTACAAGAAACATATAATAAGTTATTGTGTTTATCTTATAAAAAGTTATAATTTTTCCAATATCATTCCAGTAAAATGTTGAGCATTGCCTGTTCGGAGTTAGCAGCTCATAACCTATTGATAAAATTATTAAAGAAAATGTTATGGAAGATAAAAAAAATGGCACATCAACCTTTCTCACCAGAGAGAGCAATATATTATATTTAAAATATGGTTTAATTTGAAGTCTTAAAATCGTATAAGTTGCCCAAAAAGAAATTAAAAGCATTGAATACTTTACTGAAGTACCATCTATTAAAGTAATAATTTGTATTAACCAAATATGGCACAAAATAAAAAAACTTAAATATTTATAATATTTATGTCGGCTTTGGATACCTGTTTCCAATACAGATATTACCTTCTTTAATAAATTATTATCAAAGATTTTATTTGTAAGTTTTAACTCTGGGATAGCTTCTTCTAGCTTTGAAATATTATTATCAATTACATCCTGTTTTGTTAGTTCAACAATTTTTCCATTTTTCAATTTGAGTGAATACATTTTATTTAACTCTTCTGCCGTTCCATTTTTTGCCATGGAATTTTCTCCCTAAGTTCTATTAATAATAGAATCTGTTAATGTGTAAATATGATTTCATAACTACTAATATTTGAAAGAATTATTTTTAGTTTTTAACAACCTTTATGGCATTCTGTACCAATTTCACAATTTAAGATAAATATTCTATGAATAATTGTTCTTGTTTCAATTTTTACTTGTTCTATAAGAATAAAAAAATTATTACCCATACGCTTCTTCTCCGAATCCGTTGGCGGCTGTTGCTCCGGACGAAAGAACGGAGTTATTGCCAAACAACTCCGTTCCGTTATCAATTTGCCCGTTGTCATTCAAATCCCGTACCAACAAGCCATCATCAGCTCCGACCCAGCCGGTGCTCTCCGCTAAGCCGTTATTATCATGGTCAAAATATACTGTGGAATTTTCTTTATGGGTTTCGACAATGCCGTCGCCATCCAAATCCAATACCAATGGCGATTGGTGCGATTCGGATGTGGGCTTTATTTGGTTTGATAGTAATAATGTACTTTCTTTTACATAACAAACATTATGTTTAGGCAAAGCACAAAAATTAGTAGCAACCGAATTTTCTCCAATTTCTACTCCTACCACACTTAATAATTCTTTCAACTCGCCAATAATATCCTCTTTATGTTCTTCAATATAATCCCAAGTTACATCAACACAAGCTCCAATTGCCATGGCTAAAAGTGTTGTTGAAAGGATGCCAAATGAAGTAGGGACTATTAACACAGCCATTCCTGTTGCCAATGCATATTTGCCTATGGAGCCCATATCTTTGCTATCTAAGGACTCTTTGAGAGCAAAAAACGCACCATAATAACCATATTTTTTTACTAGTTTTCCCAAATTCTGCAAATCACCTATCGGCATTTTAGAGACACAATCACCTATCTTACTTAAGGTAACCTCGCCACCAGTAACTGTCAGATCTTTTAATTTATCAAAAAAACGATCAATAAGTTTCTTATCTTCTTCTGTGATATTTGTTTCTATGGTGTCGGTCATCTGTTGCTCTCCTTATTAAAACGAATTGCTTTTTCATAGTATTTATAATACAATTTACCAGCCCCAATGCTTGTACTCATATAAAAACTTCCGCATATAAAGAATAGAGATATATTCCTCAGTTTCATGCCAAAATCGTCTTTTGCCGGATTAAAAATTTTATAAATAGAAAGAAAAATTACTAAAAAATATAAAAATAAAAACTTCATAGATTTATTAATAAGAATTTTTTCACTTTTGTATTCATGGTAAGTTTGATGAGCGGAATAAAAAGTGCGATAAATCTCATAAGGACAAGAATAATAGCTGATGGCAACGCCTAAAGTGCAATATGATATAATGGCCAATGCGAGATAGGATTTATCATTTACATTGCAAAAAAAGCAAAAAGTTTTTAATATTTCTTCCCATGACATTTCAGAACTACTAGGTTTTATTGTAAATAGAATAGAAAACAACATTACAATAGTGAAAATAATATATGAATTTCGCCGATATGTTGGGTTAATAGAAATAATATAATTTTTTTTATAACAAACCATAATACCTACTGTAATGAATAGCATATTCATTACAGTAGCCCATAAATTTAGTTCAGTCATAATTACATATTTTATTTGGTTATAAAGCAGGACAATAAAAAATATCCAGCTATAAGTAAGCAACCCAAATACCAGACCTGAATATATGGGGTGTTTATCTGTCGGCGTTTCCATTTGTATAAGCTTTTTCTTATAGGGATTATCATTTTCTAGCTGTTCACTTAATTTATTTTCATAAACATTATAGTTCTTGAAAAGCATCGTATCATTCCCAAAATATTATTGTCTTTTATACAACAAAACCTTTACCGTTTGCTCGGTAAAGGTTTTTAACATAGAGGCAGGAGAGGAACATGGCGAAATAATATAACTACTGGAACCATGCATTACTTTTTGACTGTAAAAAACCATGTTCTTCTCCTATAAAACTTTATAATTAAGACTCTAATCTTTTTATCTGTATTGTCAATTTGAATTTGAAGTTGTAAATAATAAATTTTATAAATCAAAAAATAATATCTTACGCCGCAATGGCTTTTTCTCCGGACGAAAGAACGGAGTTATTGCCAAACAACTCCGTTCCGTTATCAATTTGCCCGTTGCTATTCAAATCCCGTACCAACAAGCCGTCATCAGCTCCGACCCAGCCGGTGCTCTCAGCTAAGCCGTGTTGACAGAATCGGATTGTTCTCACCCCGACAATTTACCCTATTTTTAATGATGTGCGGCTTAAATTTACACCCATTAATTGTTGTTTAAACGCACAAATATACAATGATGAAAAGCTTCGGCAAGCCTAATATCAGTTAAACGTTTTACGTTTATTGCCGTTCTAACCGTTAGAATGACGGCGGTTTTTGCTCAATGCGGTGAAACGGCGTTATCTCTAAACTGCTCCGTTCCATTTTCTTGGTATAGATGACACCGATTTCTCTTTGGGTTTTAATCCGCCTAAAATCTATAACTGTAGTTGCATGAATTCTTGAAGTGTATTCTGTCACACTATTTTCTCCTTAAAATTATAAATAATTATTTGAAGATCTTGGGTCAATCTCATAATGAGAAAAAGATAAAGTACAACAACGCTAATTATACAATTTATAATTACCATAACTATTTTTTATCCGTAACATTTTAATTTTATTTTATGTATTTTATTTTTCATCATAATTCCTCCCCGTCAAAAATTTTGTTGTTGATAAAATGTCTAATACATACTGTTTAAGGCAACTATTTTTCTAAATGTAGACCAATTATAACGACTAAAAGCTTAAATAATGACTAATATCAATTTAAGAGTTCAACTACTACTTGCCAATAAAAATAAAAAGTTATCCAAATTCTAAAAAATTATCCCGGTTCGGATGCATTTTTATTTTTAATTTTATCGGGATTTTCGCGGATTTCAAGTGAGATACAATTTTTACAAACATTGCGGCGAAGAATACAAGCAAGTTTTACAACTGTACAAGTGTAAAATTATCTTTATTTCCGAACTCTTTCTTATTAAGATTAATCTGTTAATAATTACAACCATTTTTAGCGGCGCGGGTATCTGTTTTTCCGCCAGATGCCAACACAAAATTCAAGACGCTGCCTTCCGGTTGTCCCGATGGCTGCCGTATCCGGTTCCGATGGTTCGCCCAATGCTTAAAATTTTCCGGCTGATGCAACTGCGGCAATGCACCGGCGTATCATTGACGCAAATCTTTCCGGGATAAAGTTCATAAAGCTTGCGGTATTCGCCTTCCGTCACATTGGGCATGACCACATTAGCACCACCCTGCAACGCCATCATCCGCCCATCGGGATGCAGGCTTTCCATTGCCGTCGTGGCCGGAATATTGATATCCGGCAGCAGCAGCCTCATTATTGCCATAGTCCGCAACGCCAGATGCAGAGAACCGCCAGGCTCTCCGGCCAAAGGCGTTTCCGGGTGCGGGATAAACGGCCCGATACCGGCCATATCGACTCCCAGACGGCGCAAAAACATCAAATCTGCGGCAATAGATTCGAGCGATTGTCCGGGCAGCCCGACCATAATTCCCGACCCCAGTTCATAGCCCAATTCTTTTATCATCAACAGACACTCATACCGATGCTGCCAGCTCATTCCGGGATCGAGACGATGATACAAATCCTTATCCGTTGTTTCTATCCGCATCAGGTAACGGTCGGCTCCGGCTTCCCGAAAGGCTTTATAATCCCCGTAGCTCCGCTCGCCGATACTCAGGGTTACGGCAACATCAAACTTTTTGATTGCCTCAATTATCCGACACATTTTTTCTTGCGTATAATACATGTCTTCGCCAGACTGCATAACCACGGTTTTGAAGCCCAAAGCCGCCGCACGGCGCGCCGTTTCGACCAACTCATCTTCTTCCATGCGATAGCGCGCGACCTTGCCGTTGCCTCTGCGAATACCGCAATACAGGCAATTATTGCGACAGATATTGGAAAACTCAATCAAACCGCGCAGGTGTATGGCATCTCCGACATATTTCTTTCTGATCCGATCCGCCCTTTTCAACAGGGCCGGCTCGTTTTGTTCATCAGCCAGCAGGCGGACGATTTCGCTTTTAGATAAATTCATTATCCCTCCTCGACCGTAAAAGCTTAGAAACAAAATCCCAAATGTTCAAGCCATATTTTCAGCTAAAAACCCCGGTTCCGAAACAAAACGGAAACCGGGGTTTATATTGTTCAACTCAAATTAGAACAATACTTTGGCGCGCAGGCCGGCAGCATAGTCATAATCAATGTCATTGCTTCCGGTACCGCCCAGGAAGTATTCGCCGTAAACACCCAGGGCGATATTTTCCTGCAGGTAGTAGTCAGCGCTGGCAAGGCCCCACCATTGGTTGGTGTTTCTGCCATCGGTATTATAATCATACCGCGCCGCAACATCAAACGCGTAGTCGCCGCTGTATTTGTGAACACCAGCCAAAACCGACTGTTCCAGATAGCGGTCTGCCGTATCGACATTGCCTTCAATGCCATAGATTGCGTACGGGGTCAGCCCATTGCCCATGTCATAGCCGACACCGAGTTCGCCGCTCAAAACTTTTTCCCATCTTTTGGGAGTGTGGTGTCCGAAGAAATCTTTCGGGTTTAATGTGGTATAAGCAGCCGAGGCATGCAAAATAATGTTGTCTACCGTCGTATTATAGGTTGTCCCTAAAGAATAAACAAAGTTGTGGCTGTTGTTGTATATACCTTCGGTATCAAAAACATTGGTAACAGAACCATTGATGCTCCAATTGTTGTTGATGCCGTATTCAATATCTTCCTGAAGATAATTGCCGTCCCATGCACCGTTATGATGCTTCATTTTTGTACGGGATGTTTCCAGTTTGGTGGTCGAAAGGAAATTTCCTTCTCCCGGCTGGAAGAACGGATTGGTTAAATCTGCAGCCATGGCTGACCCGCTGAACAAAACAGCGGCAGATGCCAGCAATAAAGATTTATAGTTCATAGTACACTCCCTTAGTAAGTTTCTATTTATAACAATTGTTTTATATTGTTATGAATGTAGCTTAACGGCTATTTCTTAAAAAAACAATAACATATTTTCCTTTGTTGATTCCGGCCGCGCCCAAGCAAAAAAAACGCAGCCCCATGTGAGGCTGTGTTTTTATTTTCAAACCGTCTCGAAAAGCAAATCGGCAGGCAGCAGAGCAACCATACGAATCAAATCTCTCCGGGAATTTTCCTTTGAAGACCAACCGTCGCTGATTATTTTGCCCCAACAGTCCAAATAACACCACGGATAATCATATTCGCCTGCGCTTTCCGAGGGCAAATAGCTGCCGGCAACCATTTCATCAGCATCTGTACCGCAGCATTTGAGCAAGCCGACTGTCCGGTTAAATTTGAGAACGTCAAGCTGCTTCATTGTTTCAAAGAGGGGAAGCATGGCCGGCAGCTTTCCAATCCGACAGGATCGGGCATAGGCATTGCCTTCGTGCCAATTTTTCGACTGTCGAAGGTATTTCAGGCTCCAGACGTATTTTCCGCTGACAATTCCGCAAATTTCAAGCCCGGCGTCCGCCTGTCTGCTTATTGACATATTTTCAGCGGCATCCATGCACAAAAGAGGCAAAGGGCAATTTTTTTGCATTTGCTGCAAATACTGCTCAATTTCGGGAACCGAAAGTTCCAATGCATCCATAACGACAAATTTTTCTTCCGTTTTCATAAGACAATAATTTTAAGAATAAATATTTTTCTTAAAATTATCCGCTTTTCTGAAATAAGGCAACAATTATTTGAGCTGGCTGTCTTTGCTGCCCCGACGGTTGTAAAGGCTGACCGCCAGATTTTGTTTGTCGGCTTCTTCCTGACAGCTGATACACAAGCGGACGCCGGGCATGGCTTTTCTTCTGGCTTCGGGAATTTCTTCTCCGCATTCTTCACAATATTTCAAGCTTTCGCCGCAGGGGACGTTTTTGCGGGCGCGGCTGATTTCGTCTTTTATCGAATCCTCAATTTGTTCATTCACCGCGTTGTCTCCGGCCCATCCGACAGCCATTTTCTCCTCCCGTTTTGACGTTTATTTTCATTAATATAAAATAAGCGTTCAAAAAATTCAAGAAGCGGAACGGACCGGCAGATTAGAAAAATATTAACTTCTTTGGCCTATTGATAAAAATACGGTTATCAACCAAAGGAGACAAACATGAAAGCATTAATGTATCTGGTTATTCTCGGTGCCCTTGGGTACGGGGTTTTTTATTTGTATGAGAATCATTATTTTGACAGCTTCCTGGAGAGCTTCAGCAACACTACAGAACGAACTACGGATTTTGTTACCGATAAAGCCGTTAAAGAAATGTAGTTTCATAAAAATCCCCTGACGGGGATTTTTATTTGGCCGACGTTTAGCCGTTCAAGCACCGTTTCGGTGCTTTTTTTATTCACACAATAGACAAATTTCCTTGGGGTATGATAATTATTTATTGCAATTTCCCGAAATTTATTTTACCATTATTCTTATGGATAGACTCGCATAACCTTTTTTTCAGGTGTTT
>OGQM01000894.1_pt1 | contig 23169 bp, 22 predicted proteins | sample 1553191 | NCBI WGS metagenome assembly OGQM01 (sample SAMEA2579954, study PRJEB22360) | human gut metagenome | biome: human gut; feature: human-associated habitat; material: faeces | place: Denmark | collected 2008/2010 | reverse complement strand
TACAGGAACTGTCTGCCGGTTGACTCATAATGACGGAATTAAACGACAGTCCCTACTTATTCAAAGTCGCTTTGCTGTTGCTCTACCTCTTTTAGTTTTTGTCGATTTTGTTCCTGTTGAAGCTGCCGCTCCTGCTCTTCGTTATCAGATACGTCTTGGCAGGAAGACGTTTGAGGAGTCTGTTTCTGCTGAAGCAGAGCTTTCATTTCTGCAGGATCGGCAATAAGTGGGTATTCGGCTTCTATAGTATGCAGGGTCACTTCGCCAGAGATAGGCGTATGCTTGCCTTGAAATACAACAGAGGCTTTCACTTTGATGTCTCCAGTTTTCGTCTTGGCACGTACCAGTATCGGTGCGGTGCCCCATTGTACGGCCCGTGGATTAGTGAAGGATTTCTCGTCGGCAACCAGCTCTCCCGGTCCTTCTATTTCAAATTGGATCATACTGTTGTTGAGCCGCTTGATATTTCCATGGTCATCGGTAATGGCAGCTATAACCGTCACCAGATCTGAGCCATCGGCATGTGTGTCTACGCCCTCATTGTCCACCCACAATTTGATTTTTGATGGCCGGCGTGCCGGGAACACTTTATGAGTAGCAACGACCTTGCCATCGATCAGTCCCTCTGCCAGCAGATAAGACTCCGCCTGTTTCTTGCTTCTTGACAACTCCTTGTCGTGCATCACATTCCAAACATTCTTAAAGACGATGACGGGTGAGGGCATACCACCGGCTGTAATATCTTTCTTGTAGACAAATTGCGGGCCGTCCTGGCAGTAAGTGAGTCGTACTTCATCGCAGTTGCTATACACCGTGATGTCTTTCGGCGAGAATGGTGTCATGGCGTTGGCTATATATACCATAGGACCGGTTTCGGAAATCAGGTCGGGATTTGGGTATGGCGGACGTTGGGCACAGAACATATAATACGATAGTTTGGGCTGACGGAAAGCATCCATGATGCCTCCATAGAAAGGATCGGGATGATAGCCACGTTGATGATCGAACGAATGCCATAGACAACCGCCCATATGTTGCCGTGGATTACGGTAGAGCACATCATAATTAGTATATTTATAATCGGTCTTGGCATATCCCTGTGCCTGGATCAGCATCGGCACCTCTCCCCAGGAACGGCTTACACGGCTGGGGGAGTTGTGTGAGTTCCAATCGTCCACATTGTCACCCCACTCGCGGGTGAAATAGGCGACCTTTGAATCCAGCTTGTCAGTGTTGAATGCACCACCTTGTCCATTGAGAGGGTGAGTAAACTGTACGGGGAAAAGCTCATGACCTTTGGCGGTCACGTCACAACCTGTATAGCAATAAGGATAGGGATATTCTTCATGTACGATATCCACTACGTTCTTGGCAAAATCTTCAGGATACCAGGTCTCATTCAGGATCGGTTCCCAAAGCCATACAGAAGGATGGTTACGGTCCCGACGTATCATATTACGGATGTCGTTATATACACGTTGTGCAAAAATGGGCTCCTTGTTCCAGAACTGCCAACCAGGTGTGTTCACAATGACAAATAGTCCGAGTTCGTCGCAGGCATCCATAAAGGCCGGATCCTGCGGATAATGGGCATTGCGGATGACGCGAAGCCCGGCATCACGCAGTTTCTTGGCGTCACGCCAGTGGAGGCTGTTGGATAGGGCGTTGCCAACCACGGCAAAGTCTTGATGACGGTTAGCACCGATCAGCGGCTCGGGGTAGGGCTTGCCGTTGAGCCAGAATCCATCCTTGCCTTTAAATTCTACGCTGCGGATGCCGATGCGTCGCCGATATCCGTCAATCACCTTGCCAGAATGGTCCTTGACCAGTACATGCAATTGATAGAGATAGGGAGAATCGGGAGCCCACAGGTGAGGAGTGGGGACGGTGATCAGTGAGGTAATCTTCCTGGCTCGTCCATTGGTGATGGAGAGCTTTTGTTCCGTATGGCATACCATCTTCTGATTGCGGTCATACAGCTCGTAGACCACCTTGCCGGAGAAGGCTTTGCCACTACTGTTGCGGATATGAGCATCCAGACGGACTTCGGCCAACTGGTCCGAGATCTTGCCAAAGGAAACGAATAATCCGCCACCAGCTTTCACATCTTCATAGTTGGGATCGGTGAGGAACACATTATTGTGGACGATCATCCAACAGTCACGATAGATTCCACCACAATAAGTAAAATCGAGCATGTCTTGTGGCTTCCCTGGAGGATAAGCAGGATCATCGCTATTGTCGGCCCATACAGTAATCACATTGTCGTGTCCGAATTTCAAGTAGTCGCTCACATCAGCAATCACCGGCAGATAACCGCCAAAATGTTCTTGCACCAGTTTTCCATTGATCCACACCTTCGATTTACCCATAATGGCTTCAAAGTGCAGGAACATTTTTTTGCCTTTCCAACTTTCTTTAGGTGTAAAATGCTTGCGATACCACACCTCACCTTGATAGTTGATGCAGCCACTGGCCTCAGAAGGCAATAGCTCCATGCCGTTGGGCAAAGAAACCAAGGACCATTGGCTGTCGTCGAAATTGGGTTGGTCAGCACCTGAGATACTGCCTTTGTGAAAACGCCAGGCAGGGTTCATGCTATAAACCGTACGGCCGGTATTAGGTAACTCGAAAAAACCGGCAACGGAGAACTCAGGTTGGTGAGAGGCCCATAAAGGACCGGTCCACGCGAGTAGCAGTACGAATAATACTACATGTTTTAAAAGCCCTTTCTTCATAGTGTACTTTGATAATTCCAGTTTTTATTACTCCGCCCTTTGATCATATCTCTCATAGAGCATTTGTAAGATATTGGGCCATTCTTGTTTTTAGGCTATCGTCATTTGGACGATTGCATAAGAATAGTAAAGGTTAGAGATAATTTATTTATACATATAGGGAAATAGTCGGCTCTTGTAGATAACCAAGACAAATATAGTGAAAAACTATAAAAGGGCAAGGGACTATCGATAGAAAAAAGCATTTCTTATAAAAAATGGCTATAAAGGTATTATGAGCGAGAATATCAATACGTATAGGCTCCTAAAATCTAGTATATGGCATTTTATAGAATTACAGATATTTTTTATATGCAGTAGATGTTTATTCTAAATAATTTTTGGTTATAACAGTGAGTTGTTGATTGTTTGTTGTTAGAGAACATTCGAAGAAGTAAATTCAAATAGGTTACTTTCGTTTCTGCGAATCAGGAAGTATCTTGGAATAAGGTCGATAATCTCTCTATTTTTTTTACTACCTTTGCAATAAAATTTAGTAAACTTGGTTTTTATAAAAACAATAAACGGTTATGGTGGAACAACAGGATGTAGTAAATATCAATATAGCCTCTGTAATTAGGCAGATAAAAAATAATAAACGGGTCTATATCATTGTATTTGTAGTGGTAGGTATTATCACGTCTTTGCATATCGTGAATGTGCCCCGGACTTATACTACGGACACTAAGTTAGCACCGGAATTAAATGTAGGTATGAAAAATGGAGGAGGCTTGGCTGATATAGCATCTTCTTTTGGTATTGATTTGACAAATGGCCAATTTTCAGATGCTATTACTCCATTACTTTATCCTTCTTTGATGGAAGATAACAAGTTTATAGCTTCTTTGTTCGGAATACGTGTTACTCCGATCAAGTTGCATAAGCCTGTTACATATTTCGACTATCTGAGTCATGACCAAGAGAAGCCTTGGTATATCAAGTTGTTTGGAGAGAAGAAAGAAAAGGACGTGTTGCATGTGTCAAACGATCAATATAAGTTGTTCTATCCTTATCTGTTTACGAAAGAGCAGGATAAGGTAGCTAAGATGATTCAGGATAATATCATTTTGGCGGTTGACTCAAAGAATTCGGTCATTACAATAACGGTGACAGACCAGGATCCTTTGGTGAGTAAGCAGGTGGCTGACTCTGTGAGAAATAAATTGCAGGAATATATCACTCATTATCGGACGAATAAGGCGAAACGTGATCTTGCTTATTATAGGAAACTGATGTTGGACGCAAAAAGAACATACGAAAAAGCCCGTCGTAAGTACAGTGCGTTCTCGGATGCAAATACGGAGGTATTGCTGACATCTGTTACATCTCAACAGGAAGATTTGGAAAACGATATGCAGCTGAAGTTTAACGCTTATACAGCTTTGGTGTCTCAATATAATGGCGCACAAGCAAAGGTGCAGGAGAATACACCAGCCTTTACGGTATTGAAGGGCGCTGCTGTTCCTGATAAACCGACTGCTCCCAAGCGAATGATTTTCGTATTAGTTATGGAGGTGTTGGCTTTCTTCATTACAACAATTGTGGTGGGCAGGAAGAAGATCGCTAAGATTTTTAATTAATATCTCAAAGACAGAAGAATACTTAAGAAGCTGATGGATATTAAAGAAGGATTTAGTCTTTCTTTTTTAAGATGTTGAATTTGAAAGAAAAGCTTAGAAAAATAGGCAAGAATCAATTTATACTGAACGCAGCGAAATTGTCGTCCAGTAATATATTGTTGTATCTTATGCCGGTAGTCTTCACACCGATCCTCTCACGTCTTTACAGTGTTGAGGCGTATGGAGAATGGGGTACTTTCTCAGCATTTCTGTCAATTATTATAGTGGCCCAGTTCCTGGGCTATGACAATATCTTGATGAAGGTGGATCGGGATAAACTTCATGGATCGATTCTCCTCTGTGTGTTGGCCAGCCTGTGCATGATAGCCTTTGTCGTAGTACTGTTTGTAGTGGGCCATTTTCTCAAGATACCGGCTTTTGCTGATTTCCCTTCGGTCGGTTTGCTTTTAGTATATCTGATTTTATATATAGGTTATCTGATCAGTTATAATCTCTGCAACCGTTTTGAACATTATGGTGTGTTGGCAACGACGAATGTTGTTCAGGGACTTGTTCAGGGACTGACTCGGATCACGATGGGCGTTCTGGCAGTGGTGGCCGTCAATGGGCTTATCCTCGGAGCAATTTTTTCCGAGCTTACCGCCGTGGTCATTTACATTGTTGTTATTATGAGGGGCCAGGAGTTGAGAGGGACTGCGAAAAGTGATTGGAAAGAAATTACGGCATTGGCTAGGCAATATAAGAATTTTCCACTTTACGATGCTCCTTCCAGCCTGCTTTCGTTTGCGGCCTTCAATCTTCCTTTGCTTATCCTTACCAATTTCTTTGAGAAGGGGACGATCGGTTGTTATTCTATGATATTGCAGTTGTTGCTGTTGCCCATGTCTTTGGTAGGAGGAGCGGTTGGGAAGGTGTACTATCAGCGTATTTGCAGTCAATCGGATGATCCTTCCTATCTGACCCATGTCACATTAGGTGTTGTGAGGGTGATGACACTGTTTGCCACGGTGCCCGTCTTTGCGTTGTGCCTTGGTGGCGACAAGTTGGTCGTATTGTTCCTCGGCTCACAATGGCAGTCTGCAGGGGACATGGCCATTAGCCTTTCTCTTTGGTCGTTTGCCATCATTCTGACGCAGCCTCTTTCGTCGATCTATCGCTTTTTGGATGCTCAAAGGCGTCTGATACGTTACGATATTCTATATTTCTGTGTTGGGATAGCTTGTATCGTCGCAGGCTGTGTCCTGCACGAGGATATTCGTTTCATCCTTCTGACATACTCTGTCGCCTGCCTGATGGTGAAGATTCTCTTGCTGTTTGATATCATCCGCTTGGCAGGAGTGCGTAAGCGAGTAGTCTGCAAGGCTCTTCCTTTGTGGGCCTTGGCTATGGTGTGTCTGGTAATTCGTGTCGTGTTATGGTGAAAGGTGTCTTGATACAGTTGTTCAGCGCGGAGAGTCTGATGGGAAGGATGATATTGGGCTTTCTCTATTTGTTCGTTTATAATTATCTGTTTGTCAACTTCGTATATAAGAATTTCGCTTATATGGGAGTAGACTATGTCCCAATGGACATGGTCTCAACGGCATTATGGCTTATTCTGTCAATTGTCCCGTTCTTGTTTTTTCGGGGAGTGAGATATTTGTCATCCTTCATTAATCTTTTGCTCTATTTCTTTGTCTATATTCCTTTTGTCCATGCTCTTTTTGTCGTTTGGGGGCTGCCATGGGTTGAAAGGTGTGTGAGTGCACTTGTCCTTTGTTGTTTTTTCGTGTTGTATTTTTATGCAGACCGGGGATGGTGCCTTTTCAAGAATATGATCATCACGCCGCAGATCCCTTTAAGAGTTGTGGAGGTGATCACCTTATTGCTAACAGTTGTTGTCATTGCCGTAAATCATAGTCAGATGCATCTGGTTAACATCTTTACGCAAATGGAAGAGATGTATGACTTCAGAGCAGAGAATGCTGAAAACAGAATTGTGGCGATAGTCTATCTGCGTGGATGGCTGACGGGAGCTTTCTATCCATTTCTGCTGGTATGCTATTTGAAGAGATCGAAATATGTGAAATCATTTCTCATCATTGCAGCTTATCTGGTAATGTTCATGATGGATATGCAAAAGTTGACATTCTTAATGCCGTTCATATTGATAGTATTCTATCTGATAGTGCATGCTTATGAGAAGAAGGTAGCTAATTATCTCCATTCTATTATGGTGGGCTGCATTATCTTATTTTCTCTCGTGATGTATTTGCTTCAAGATAATGTGATAGTCTTTAGTGTCGGTACGCTTCTGATGTTGCGAACGGTGTGCGTTGCCGGTTGGCTGACTCAATTTTATTTTCGTTTCTTTGCTGAGAACCCCTATACGCATTACGCGCATATCAATATAGTCAATGCCATCACCAATGGTTATCCGTATGGTGATGAGCCTCTGGGTCGTGTGGTAGCATACGATACACAGAATGCGAATGCCAATTTCTTTTTGACGGATGGCATTGCGGCTTGGGGACTTGGCGGACTGATTTTTATCTGTTTGTTTTATCTGATATTTTTACATTTCATCACAGCGACATCTTATAGATATAAGAAGACAGACTTGTTTGTTATCTTCTTGCCCACAGTGTCCTATTTAATGAATGTGTCGATATTTACAACATTGTTGACCAGCGGTATGGGACTTGTTGTCCTGCTTCTGCTGATGACCTCTAATCCCATTACAACAGATCATGAAGACAAACACTAATTGCTGTTGCATATTCAACACTGGGCCACATTATCGCTTGCCAGTCTATCAGCTGATGGATAGTGCGATGGATGTGGATTTTTACATAGGCGATAAGGTAGAGACCCCTGTTAAGACCTTTGACTATGGAGCACTCCATGGATTCAAAGGGATATTGCGCAATCACTATGTCCATCATTTCTATTGGCAAAGTGGGGCTGTAAGGCAAGTTTTCAAGCCCTACAAATATTATATCATGAGTGGCGAGCCATATTGCCTCTCATCGTGGGTACTCCTCCTCATGGCAAAGTTGTTGGGAAAGAAGACCATAGCCTGGACACATGGCTGGTATGGGCGGGAAGGATTTGTCAAAGAACTTATTAAGAAAACGTTTTTTCGGTTGTTTTATCGACTGATGGTTTACAGTCAATATTCGATTGATCTGATGGTAAAGGAAGGGTTTGATCCTCGACGGATGTATTGTATAGCCAATTCAATGGATTCTGATAAGGAGAAGGCATTGCGTTTGCAGTTGAAACCCTCAATGGTCTACACAGATCATTTCCATTCGAAAGCTCCTGTAGTGATCTATTGTGGTCGTATACAGAAAGTGAAGAGGCTGGACGAGCTTCTTTTATGTGTGAAGGCACTGAAAGACGAGGGTACGATGGTGAACATCGTATTTGTGGGAGCCGATGTGGATGGTGTCGGCCTTGACAAGCAGGCGGCGTCGTTGGATATTGCCTCTCAAGTATGGCTGTATGGTCCTTGCTATGATGATTGTACATTGGGTGAGCTCTTTTATAATGCGACCGTCTGCGTGTCACCGGGCAATGTAGGGCTTACGGCTATTCATGCTTTGTCGTTTGGTTGCCCGGTTTTAACACATGGCGATTTCGCACATCAAATGCCTGAATTTGAGGCGATTTGTCCAGGGAAGACTGGCGATTTCTTTAGGAAAGATGATTTGGAAGATATGCGAAATACGATTCGCAAGTGGATAATAATGGATCCTGCCCAACGCGAAGCAGTGCGCAAAAATGCGTACGAGGAAATCGACAGGAAGTGGAATATACATTATCAACTCGAAATATTGAAAAAGGTGATCCGCGATGAATAGCAGTCCTCATACTAGTTTACACCGAATAGTGGCGGGCTGTATGTGTTGTTCGGCGGATAAGCATAAATTGTAATGCGATGAAACGGTTGCTTCAAATCAATATCACAGCTAATTGGGGCTCTCACGGAAAGATTGCGGAGGGTATAGGACGTCTAGCCATGGATCATGGATGGGAATCTGTGATCGCCTATGGACGTTGGTCCAATCCATCCCAGTCACGACTCTATCATATTGGTAGCATGATGGATGAACGGTGGCATTGTATGGCTGCCCGTCTGCTGGATAATCAAGGGTTGATGTCGAGAGGGGCAACTGCCCGTCTGATAGCTTTTATCAACAACTATCGTCCCAGCTTGATCCATCTGCATAACATCCATGGATATTACCTGCATTATCCCATGCTGTTTGAATACCTCTCACAGGCCGGGATACCTGTAGTGTGGACACTTCATGATTGCTGGCCCTTTACAGGCCATTGTGCGAATTACATATATGCGGACTGTGAGAAATGGCAGACACATTGCCACCATTGCCCGCAGATAGGTACTTATCCGAAGAGCTATTTCATGGACAGGTCAGCACGGAATTATGACCTGAAACGGACGGCTTTTACATCGGTTCCGCGTCTGACGATTGTGCCGGTATGCCAATGGCTCAAGAATGAGGTGGCACGGTCGTTTCTGAAAGATCTATCCGTTCATCGTATTTATAACGGCATCGATCTGGATGTATTTCGACCGAGTGCCGATAAAGAGACCGTCAAAAAGAAATATGGTATCTCAGCAGATAAACATCTCATCTTGGGTGTTGCTTCCAACTGGTATAGGAAAGGGTTGGAGGACTTCTTTCTTTTGCGCCGTTCTCTTCCTGATGATTATGCTGTGGCAGTTGTCGGCCTGAATCGAGCAGAAGAGGAAAAAGCGAGACGGCACGGCCTAATAGGCATTCGTAGGACAGGGAATGTAGGCGAGCTGACTTCATTGTACACCCTTGCGGATGTATATTGTAATCCTACGTGGGAAGACAATTTCCCTACGACAAATCTTGAAGCCATGGCTTGTGGTACGCCTGTGGTGACTTATCGGACTGGTGGTTGTTCAGAGGTCATCACTCCAGAAACGGGGATCGTTGTAGATCGGGGTGACGTTGAGGGGATGATGCAGGCTGTTCGGACCATTGTCAATAACGGAAAAGATAGATATGGATGCGCTTGTAGGCAACATATAAGGGATAGCTATGACCAAAGCCAACGTTTTGCCGAATATCTCCATCTTTACGAGAGTATGGTAAAATAATTTTCGGCAGTGAGCGTTATCCTAACAATAGGAGAAAACATTTGATGCTTAGGATATCCGTAATTACACCTACATTTAATAGTGTAGCTACCCTTCTTTCCACAATGAAATCGTTGCTTCGGCAAAGTTATCAGAACTTTGACTATGTCATCGTTGATGGTGGCTCGACTGATGGCACCCAAGATCTGATACGGGCATGGAAGCCATATTTCACGAACCGTCTTCGTTGGATCTCGGAGCCTGACAAGGGTATCTATGATGGCATGAATAAAGGGATGCGGCTGGCTCAAGGTGATATCGTAGGCATCCTTAATTCAGATGACTATTTCACCTCTGATGATGTGCTCGCACGTGTGGCAGAAGCTTTCGAGACTGATCCTGCACTGGATGTAGTCTATGGAGATGTTCATTTCGTTCAAGGCAACAGCCCAGAGATGGTGAGATATTATTCTTCAAGGAAGTTCACGCCCGAGAGCTTTAAGAACGGATTCATGCCAGCTCATCCTTCCGTCTACGTCCGTAAGGAAGTGTTTGACAGGAGTGGAGGCTATAATTTGGATTACAAGATCGCAGCGGATTTTGAGTGGTTGGTACGTCTTTTCTGCAAGATGAAGGTAAGGGCACGTTATCTTGACATGGACTTTGTTACGATGCGGATAGGAGGTACAAGCGGGAAAAACATATGTAGTCGGCTAGTCATTTTGAAGGAGGACGTGCGCGCTTGTCGGGAGAATGGCGTTTCAACCAGCGTGCTGCGTGTCGCAACGAAATATCTGTTTAAATTGAAGGAATTGAGGCCTTCGTATTGGAAAGGTTTAGGGGTACGTGCCCTTATGGTTAGATAAGTGATATGAAGGGAAGAGAAAAAGGATTCTTGAATGTCCAGGGGAACACCATTGGTTATATGGTTTCGGGCCATCATGTCGACGATGTATTGAAGCGTTGCTTTGATATGATGTTGTCAGCTATATGTCTGATCGTATTTTCACCTCTTTTTCTTATATGCTTTATTGCGTTAAAGGTGTCGTCACGAGGTCCTGTGATTTTTAGGCAGGAACGTATAGGCCTGCATGGTAAGCCGTTCTATATCTATAAGTTCCGTAGTGTGAAGATGAACGCGGAGGAGAACGGGCCTTTGCTGATATCCTCTACTGATGTAGAATGTATGACTAAGACGGGTAAATTCCTGCGTGATCATCATCTTGATGAATTGCCACAGCTGTGGAATGTCTTGCGTGGTGATATGGCTTTTGTGGGTTATCGTCCCGAACGGAGATATTATATCGATAAGATAATGGAGCGTGATTCGCGTTATGAGCGTCTTTATCAGATTCGTCCGGGCGTGACCTCGTATGCCACCTTATACAATGGATACACGGATACGATGGAGAAAATGCTCCGCCGTCTTGAATTGGACCTTTATTATCTCGAGCATCGCTCCTGGTGGCTGGACATAAGGATACTTGGAAACACCTTCTTGAGTATTGCCACAGGCAAGAAATTTTGAGACATAGGCATTATAATGCTAGTTTAAGAAGGATGATGTCTTGAAGCTCGTTGTCTTCTGTTATGTTCTCTTTTGTGTAAAAGGGAACTAATGGCGCTAAGCCTGAGAGTAGGCGCCTATGATAGGATGGGGCAAAGGAGTGGTTTCCTGCTTTCTTTTGGCTATTGGCAGCCTTTTATGTCTTGATATGCTTTATTAGATCAAGATAGTACGTAAGTTAGTGATAATTAACACTCAAAAGTTGTTATTTGCATATAAAAAAACTATATTTGCAGATAGTTAAAAGAGAATGACAGACCGTCTCTTCTATAGAGGCTGACTCCCCATATAGTATTTGTTTTGAGACAAACAAAGAAGAATAGAGAGAGGTCCCAGTGAGGGGGTAGCCGTAGGCAGTTCAAATTGAGAAAAGTAGAACGGAAAGAAGAGTCGAATAAACCTCAACCTTTTGAATACTTACTAGAATGATTTCCGTAGCACATAATGCCTGTTGTCTTATGGCCATTATCATAAATGGATTTTTGAGATATGCAGGCAGAGTGATTTGCACTGACAGGTCTTGATTATTGGTTCACGTATGTTATATGAGTGGTATGGTAACCTTACATATCACAATTGATGGATATAAGGATTGATAAGAGCTGTCGTACACGGAAGCAAGCCGTACCGGATAGGATATTTGAGAGAATGTCCATATACACCTTTTTTTATTTAAATAACGATATCAATTGCTTTAGTAAATTAAGATAATAAGTTCTTTTATAGAACATTCTGTATATATGTTAGGTGCAAGATGATAAGTTAACCGTTACAAGAAAGAAGAGACTTAAGAGTAAGTGTCAATCTAAGGCTGGAGGCGATGTGAATCGGTGAAAGCCTCCATGAAGCACAACCGTTTGGTGGCGTGGGGATGACCCACCTGCCATTCGGTTTTTTTATTTTAAAAGCTCTCAAAGTCAAGAAGAATGCTTGATAATCAACAATATAATATAGAAAATCCTTAAGGATATCTGTAAGTCGGGTATCTGCACACAAGGGAGTCAGTGGATTTATAAGGAATCCCCATCCCTGTATGAGACTTTGTAAGAAGTATGGTGATCGATGCCAATCGTAGGTGTTCTATATGACATATTTTAGAAATGAGGGAAATTAGTTGGGCCTAAACTAGTGTCCGAACAATTTTACAAAAGATGATTTGGAAAAATGATAAGGTGCTACATTTTGGATGCAATTCCCTTCATTCTCGTAGCAAGGGTGAGGTTTGCTCTCGTGCCTCTGGATAATGAAACCGAAAAAGTGGAATTTGATGAAATTTTACTAAGATGCAATTTGTTGATTATCGGGTATTTATTGGATATGTAGAATCTAATGCGCCCTTTAAGAATTCTTATGACTCGGAGGTCTGTGGTGGAAATGAAGTAGCATTGGATAGTAAGGTCTTCAAAGGAAATATCTTTCAAAATGGCCTTGCTCCATTTGGCGAGCTCATTGTGACTGGTTGACTTATGCGATTGATTGACAGCTACTCTGGATAGATCGTTGGGATGAAATTTAAGCCTACCAATTTTGCACATCGGTGTTGTCTTAGGTCTAAGCCACTATGGGAAGTCCTAAAGGAGCGGCGAGACCATTATGGGCATCTTCTTTATTGGGCCCTGTTGCCTAAACCCGTCAGTCAAGCTGTTTAGATCTGATCGTACAATCATATATAATAAGGTAGTCATAAAAACTATTTTTCCAAACTTTTTTATGCCTTTGACAATATTTGGCACACCGGTCCAATATCTTTGCATTGTGAAAACGATAAGAGAGACCGCCACGCGATGCAAATCATCCATGAGATCTTGCAGAACTTCGGCGTGACGGAGGAAGAGACACGGAGCTTACCGACACCTTGATGATGGTGACACTCGAGCCGACGGCGCATTGAGCAAGCCTGCATTCAAAGACATCACTATGTGTTTTATGCTCTTTGCTACCACTTCCACTATTCTCTTGCCGACGTGTTGCGTATGAACAGCTTCACCATTATGGTGCATGCAGAGTACGACCACGAGCTTCCAATGAGCGAGATAAACAGATAATAGAACATACATATACTTTAATTGATTGCAATGACGTTCATATCAAAGAAATCCTGCGTAAAGATACTGGCATTTGCCATAGCCCTCCTTCTGGTATTGGGCCTGCACTATATCTTCTATGATCAGCTGACAGACCCGCATCGATGGCTAAGGATGCCAGAGCTATTTTAATTGTCAACTAAAAACGATGATGGCATGAACAAGAATGATTCTCAGAACATTTACGAGGCTATCCGCAACATTGCAGCAAAGCTGTGTAAGGATGGTGAGACTTACTTGCGTGCGGATCTTGCCTACGAGTTGAAGCAATACGGCATTAATGCCGACTCCATAGACGTAAGCCGTCTGGCACTGGAGGCATACCGTTATTTCAATAATGACAGCAACATCAAACGGGCTTTCGTTACCAACGACAGCCGCAGTCCGCTCATCAACGAATACCAAATGACGGACTTGCTCAACAACGACAAGCCGGAAGACGCCATGGAGATGGCCCGTAAGGAGCTCGACAAGACCTCCCTCACGCTCTCAAAACTGCAAGACGACATCAACCTGAATATGCAGGCGGCTACGGTAAAGGAGGCTTCGAAGATGATGGATAAGGTGATGGGTACGAGTGGCGTGAAGGCCGTACGTACGGAAGCCTCCACTCTCTTCGACCGCTACTCAAAGATGGTGGGCACCTACCATGAAGGCGAGGATACAATCAGGCGCAACATCGCTGACTTCACCACGCTGCGTACCGACATCGTAGCCACCTATCAGGAATATGCCATGCAGCTGATCGACATCTATGGCGACTCCATCAAGGCCGTAGCCCCCAATCTCTTCGACTTCAGTCAAGTACAGTTCCTTGATGTCGACAGCATGTTGAAGCATACGGAACTGGAGTATAACAGAATAAGCGACACCTGTTCCGCGCTCATCAGCGAGATATCCGACAGCTTCCAAACGTCCCTGCAGAACAGTGCGGCGGCCTATAAATCGGCAGGAAAGGACAACAAGACACTTGGACTGGCAATGGCGGGACTGGGCATGCTCACCCACTATATGGAAGCCAGGGAGCGTACCAACCTGTTACGAACCGACCTCACCACCTTCAAGACGAGCATTAAGCGCGACACCACACGCATCAAGGCTGATCTCGGACGCCTGCTAGTCATCTATAAGACTCTCAACGATGTGGTCATCCCTAAGGCAAACCTCTATCTGCGCCATGCGGCGAAGCTGATGACGTCGGACATCAAGGCGATTACGGCATCACTATATGATAATGTGGAGATCCGGCCCTTGGAGGAACAGCGCAGGGAACTGCTTGCCCGGGTGAAGGCATTGGACGGTGAGATCAACGACCACCTGCAGAACATTGATGTCTATCAGAGCCTGATCAGTGACCTTACCCAGACGCTCGAGTCAAAGGCTGCAAGCTATCGTGATGCGAAGGCACGTAAGCCGTCGAAGCCCTTCTTCCTTGTCAACATCTTTACCTTCGGCCATGCCAACAAGACCTATAGCCGCAACTATGCCGAGTGGGATGCCGTGTGCTATCCGCTCGTGCGGGAGTATGAGAGCAATCAGGTGGACCTCAAGCTCGACAAGGATGAGCTGACGTCGCATCAAAACGACATGAATGCCAAGAAGCAGGAACGGCATCTCGTCAAGCAGAAACTTGATGAGATCAACAAACAGATCCGGGCAAAGCTAAATGCATCGGACGATGTGCAGTTGAAGATGCTTCCCCATCTCCGCACGGTCATTGCCATGCTCCGGCTTGGTCGCGAGATCATGGAGACAAGACTCGACAAGCGGCTGGTGGGTACGGTCGATATTCCTGACTATAGTGGGACAGAGCTACTGCCTGCCGACATTGAGAACAACCTGTCTCTCTTCACTTCTACTCTGGCAGACCATCTTCATACCGACCGTGACACTGCCATCGCAGTGCTCAATGGCGTGGACGACTACCGAGGGACGGAGGAGGAGAACCGAGAGTATTCCGAAGAAGACCTCGCACAGGTCGCCGGGGCATCTGAACAAGCCTTGCAACAAGGTATCTCGTTGCTCGACAGTGCGCTCAAACTGAAGACACGGCAACTTCAGGGCAGGCTTGCCGGTGCCGCCTACGATGAGGCGTTTGGCAAGATAGCCTCTGACTTCCGCAAGCAAATCAAGACCATCGACAACAAGAGTGCCTTTGTGCGTGAGGTCATACGCCGTGCCAATCTCGCCAACAGCGAAGACGACCGCAAGCAGGCATTGCTCATGCTCAGCGAACTCAGTGGTCAGAGTCTTTCGGAGCAGGACTTCAAGGACTTCATCAACGGGAAAAAGCAGATAACATTGTAAAAGATAATAGACCAGCCGTATGCTGGTCGTGGTAATTCTCTGACGATATGGCAAACAACAGACGACAGCAAGCCCAGGCAGATATGGGCATGAACTTCCAACAGGAAGACCGGCAGCGGGAGGAGGCGCTCGCACGTGAGCAGAAACGTGAGGCGGAGAAGCAAGCCAAGCGTGAGGCATTGATGAGCACCACATCTTACCGCATTATGGACAAGACGGCAAAATATATGGACAAGTATTTCATCGACCCTCTCATCGGCTTGATACCGGGTGGCGTCAGCGATATACTGTCAAGTTTCCTCGCTTTGCCGTTTATTTACTTCGCCCTGGTGCATGTAAGGTCCATCCCACTGACCCTTGCAGTGATATGCAATGTCTTGAAGGACGCACTGCTTGGCGCAATACCTTTCTTTATAGGCGACATTATCGATATCTTCAATCGTAGTTACGTAGCCAACCTGAAACTCATCACCGGCTATGTCAACGATGACAAGGAGGTCATTCAAGAAGTCAATAAGAAGGCTGCCTGGTCGGCGATATTCATCGTCATACTCTGTGTCCTGATTTACTTCATTGTGAAGTGGGTGATGGAGCTTGGCAGCTGGTTTGTATCACTGTTCTAAAAATATGAGGAATCCACAAAAAAGTTCGCGAATCTGTTGGCCGTTTGAAGAACGTTTCTTAAATTTGCCATCGGATAGTGAAAGTGGGAGCATTTCTCCAACATCACTTTCCTCAGGTCACGAACTAATATGTGTCCTCGTGCAGACAAAATACTGTTCTTGTAGTCGAAATCTGGTAAATTGAAGCTATAAAGAAGAACGGGAATGGTCTGAGCGGGTTCACACCGTGTATACGGTGTGGATTCCTCTTTCATATTTTCTTTCTTTATAGGTTTTACCAGAGCCTGACTACTTGGAAAGTGTGAACAGCAGGAGTTCACACCGGCTTCTTCGTAATTCCCTAACAAATAAACTAAGTGGTCAACATAGACCGTAATCTATAAACAATAAAAATAGTATGCCTTATGCCTCAGATGATTAAAATCGGCGGTGGCCTCTTCTCCAAGGGAGAGCTGCTTCGCATCAATCCGGGCAAGAATACCATCGAGGTGTCTACCAACGGTGGACGCTCATGGTCACCACGTTGTGCCAACAGCACATCATACGGCACATTTCGTGATCTGATTGCCTTCGGTCGTGAGATTCTCGCTGCCACTTCCCGTGGCATCTATGTCTCCACCAATTCTGCCCGCTCGTTCTCAGTACGTTGTTCCAACACGGCCTCTTACGGAGACTTCCTCAGCCTTCAGGTCGATGGCAGCATCCTGCTCGCCAACACCAGTAAGGGACTGTACTACTCCAGGAATGGAGGAAGGGGGTGGATAAAGAGATAAGAAATACAACTTTTAATTTTTTTTTTAATTATGAATTGGGGTGTTATAATCAAAACAGCTGGAGAGATTGCTCAAGTCATTGGCGACATGCTTGATGACGGTAAAGTTAATGGAAGTAATAATAACAATAGTAACAAAAAATAGCTATGGGTAAAATAAAAATATTCTGTGATCCTGCTCCTGAATCAAGATCAAGAATTTGGGAGATATTGTTAGAAACGGGGAATGTATTTTTCAAAAGATCGAAGAAGAAGTAAGGGAATACAGCTTTTGATGATAATATCAAAATCGAGCTTTTTTCATTTAACTTACCTCAACAGACTTTCCCACTATTATTTATTATGTGGGAATTAGTTGGGGTAGGAATGAAAACATTTTCCTATGGATGGCCACTTCAACATGAATGACAAGAACAAACGACACAGCCTTAACTGTGACAGTATCCCTTGTCAGATGGTTGATGTGGCCATTAATTTTGATAGTTTTGGCGACAAATTCTATTGAGTCCGGATATCTTTAGAAGCCCTTTCTGGTGAATAAAGAATTGAATTCCGTTCGCCTAAAGCCAAGGTTGGATACAGAAAAATGACAGATAGAGAATGATGGTTTTATGACATTATATTTGTCATCATTTGACACAGTTGCCCTCTATCTTTGTACCCGTAAACCATAAAACGGTAGTGTTATGTTTAGAGGAATGACAACATTTGTCTGCGACGACTGCGGGCATGGATTCAAAGGAATGGACATCAAGTGGAGGGCTACTGTATTTTTGTAGCCACTGAGATGTCCTTAACCGCAGCTACGTAGTCAACCTGAAACTCATCACCGGCTACGTCAACGACAAGGCTGTCATTTCACTATTTTAAAAACATAGAGGAATCCACAAAAAAAGTCCGCGAATCTGTTGGCAGTTTGGAGAACGTTTCTTAAATTTGCCATTGGATAGTGAAAGTGGGAGCATTTCTCCAACATCACTTTAGGTCACGAACTAATATGTGTCCTCGTGCAGACAAACACTGTTCTTGTAGTCGAAATCTGGTAAATTGAAGCTATAAAGGAAACGTGAATAGTCTGAGCGGGTTTATGCCGTGTATACGGTGTGGATTCCTTTTCCAGATACCCCTTCCTTTATAGGTTTATCAGAGCCTGACTGCTTGAAAAGTGTGAACAGCAGGAGTTCACACCGGCTTCTTTAACGTAATTAAAATCAATTATTATGAGTAAGTTAATAGGACAATTAAAGGATCTCTTTAATCTTTTCAGTGGTTGAAAACAAGAGCGTAAAGTTCTGTTTCCAATATAATAATTAACATTATTGTCAAAATGATGGTTGGGAAATTATTTTTAATTCAAATATAATTATTATCTAAGTTAAATATTATGCATAACTTTTCTATTGTATTGTCTATTATTAGAATATTAATAGGTATCCCTATATGGGTAGGCACGAAGAAGAAAGAATTAGGAATGGCTGTACTTGGAGAAAATCAATCAGGAAAGACATTATGGTATGATTTTCTCTGTAACACAAATTTCCATGGTGCTCATACAATGGAAAGAGAAATTGATGCTTTCTATTTTAAATATGACGATGGAAGAATTATACACGTAAAGAAAGGCAAAGATATTAATGGGGATAAGCATTTTATGTCTATTTACGAAGCAATGATAAAAGAGAATGATGTCATTATGTTCTTTAACAACATTGATCTATACATCCATAATGTCAATTATCGTAGAGATGTTAATGCGAGACTCGACTTTATATTTCACCATCTTGGTACTGGCAATGATAAGAAATTGTATATAATGTGGAGTTATGCAGATAAATTGGACAACCGTGCCCAAGGATTTGATGAGGCAAAATGTCTCTTCCAAAAGAGGCAAATTGGCAATCCGACTGAATACGTCCTCATAAATATGACAGATCAAAATGAAGTGAAAAAATTTGCTAACAAATTCTTTGATATTTAATGATATGGAGTATAGTATTATCTTATGGATACAAAGTCCCAAAGAAGACAACCAAAGTATCTTATCCTATAATGGAAGATTGATCCCACAAAGTAGCAAAGACTACCAGCAGTACTTTAACAATGTTGTTGTTCATAATCAAAAATATAAGAAACTGGTTGTAATTGAAGATTCGTCCGTGTTCCAGGCTGGGACTAAAAACAAACGAATATCGTATATTGTTTATTCAAACTTTAAAGAAAAAGATGCTGTTGGGAGAAAAATCGGATATATGGCACGTGTGGATTTACCAAAGAGTATGAAACTGCAAGATATAAAAGAAATAATAGAGAAAGAGGCCAAAATGTATGGCTATACCATTGACCTGCAACCTTATGTTCAGTTGATGAAAAGATCAAAAAAAAAACGAACAAAAGAAATGGTTGTAATGACGGTTTCTAGCCTAATTATCCTCGCTGTGCTGATATATGTTTTAACTTCATTAGTGCCCCGTTAAAATGGGACGAGTTTGTGAATTAATCAAATAGTCCCAGGAATCAGGGGGATCATATAGATCTTAGACTTCATTGAAATTAGTCTTGTCGAACAGCTTGTGCAAGTGAGTTTTGTCCGTCAACGAGTGATTAGTTGAGAGAAAGTGTATTTATCCTGGAATATGGCAACTATTTGTTTTCGATTGCAGGATTAAGTCCGTTTCATTTCAATAGTCGATGGACCATATCTCAAGAATTTCAAAGAACTATTTATCCACTTTTACGGACTGTAGTGTTTTAACTTAATAAAAATTAGTAATGGAAAAAGATGAGATAATTGCAAAAGCAAACAATAATGTACTTAGACTTGAACGGGATGAGTTGGCATACAGCTATGAGTATTACTCATATCCAAAGTCTTGCTCCCTAGAGAATATTGGGGTGCTATCTATAGAATATGACTTGCCTGTACTTAAAGAAGAAGGCTATAGTTTTTCACCAGAATATGTGAAGCCTATGGAGGGGGATACATATATTAGAGATCCTTTTCATAGTAAACACTTTATTCGAATAGAAAATTTTGCAGAAGAAGTTATAAAGAGTAAGCAGAACTGTATACTTAGAATTGCGGCTCTGTTAGGTGCGAAAGATGTTGAACTTTCTGTAAATGTGGTAAGAAGCGAGGCGCGCAAATTGAAGGGGGACATCTCGATTCGGAAAGCAGTGACGCAGGCACAAGTTAAAGCAGACGGGGAGAATGCTATGAAAATGGCCCAAAAGTATTCGACTAAATCTCATTTTGAAACGGATATAACAGAAGACGGATATCTTAAGGCTGAAGCTCTCGCCAAAGATTATGGACTTTATAATGAGACGGATGTAAGTACTTTGTTGTCTTGGTTTTCTCCGGACAATAATGTAAGGCTAACGAGTCATGAAATTCATTTCTCTATGTCAAACGAATTAAATGATAGTCTTGACATAGCTGTTGGTCTAACTGCTATGGATGGAGTTTTCAATATTTCTTTATCATTTTCTCGGTCTGTTGAGACGAAAAGTATAATTGAAGGAACTATGAAACTGTTATTCTAATATTTAGATTTTCAAATTCTCCTCTTCTGTAATCTATGAACGTGTATATAGAAGGGAAAGATGTTTTAGCCAAGCTCAGATATGATGGCGAGAAATTTAATCTGTGTGAAGGTTCTGACGTTAAGACGGGTAATATATGAGGAAGATACTGTTTATTATGGATGATCATACGGATATTATAGTTGCAAGATGGAACTAGCCTTTGATATAAAGGAGGAATAGAAATGGTTTGATACAGGCCCGTATTTGGTGAGGGAGAGAGCGGGAAGGTGTGTATTGACAGCACTGCGTGGGGGTGACTTGCTTATCAAGATATTGTTGGCCATCATTCCGACATCGAAGTACTCTGACTATGTGGACATCGGCAAGGACAAGCACGTCGTCGTGCATCTGCAAAAGATAGACAAGGTGCGCCAAGTCCTTCAACAGATTACGGTGAATGACATTCGGTTCCAAGACGCGACAGTCGTTATCGTGTTTAACCTATAAATAATAATGCCCACACACAAATCTCGTAAAAAATCACATCCTTTGTCATCATTTGACACACCTATCCTCTATCTTTGTACCCGTAAACAATAAAACGGTAGTGTTATGTTTAGAGGAATGACAACATTTGTCTGCGACGACTGCGGGCATAGATTCAAGGGAATGGACATCGAGTGGAGAGCTTCTGTATATTCGCAGCCACTGAGATGTCCCAACTGTGGCAGTTATCATACTCGCCCAAGATTTTCTTTCAAGTATCCCTACTTACGGATATGGCAAGAGTTGGATGAAATAAAAAATCTATAACGATGAATAAAGCTTTCTTTCAGCCCTATGTGGGCAAGGACTATTCCACAGGTGGCATCTTTGGCAAGCGCATCATGGTGCTCGGTGAGAGCCACTACTGTGAGGAGGGTTGTACCGATTGCGGCAATATGGCCAATCATCGGGAGTGTATGGCGTTTACCAATGGTGTCGTCAATGATTATCTCAACGAACAGAAGTCACGCGAACGCTGGATGAACACATTTCTGAAGTTCGAGCGTAGTCTTGTCGGACATGAGACGGACTGGCCGGAGCGACAGCGCATCTGGCAAAGCGTGATGTTCTACAACTACCTGCAAGTGGCAATGGACGGGACACGACAGGCAGGAACCCGTGATGAGTACCGTCAGGCAGAGGAGGCCTTCTTCAGCGTGCTCGACCAGTACTGCCCGCAATATATCATTGCCTGGGGCAACCGGTTGTGGGGACAGATGCCGGGCGGAGAGCGATGGCAGGACGGCGAGGATATCTATATCGACGGCTACACTGTCTATACCGGTAGTTATGCCCTGAGCGGTGACGGGCGCGTCAAGGTCATGGCGGTCAACCATCCCTCAGTCGGTTACTCATGGGAATTCTGGCACAAGGTGATCGGGACTTTCTTGAAATGACATTCATAGGAATATGATCGGGATAGTCGTTGGCGTTCACACCATTGTCAGGACCTGAAGCAGTCATCGTGCCTTGTCGTTATTGGTTGTCAAGGGGCAAGGTACGATGCTGGCAGGGAATGGCAAGGAGTAGTCGAGAATACCCCGATGACGCTCTTTACATCATCCTTGAGAGACGTCTCATCGGGGAAAGAAAGGGGAAAGTGCAGTCGGGTCTTAACACCTTTGCACGGGATTTGAAGTATATGGAATTATTGATATGTTATGGACAGTAGGGTAAAATTTTATTGTTGGCTGATTGGTAAGCTGTCGCGTCGGAGCATGACGCTGCCGGAGATATGTGATGAATGGGCCGAGTCGTCGAGTAACATCGACGGTAAACCGCTCAGTACACGCACTTTCCACCGCTACCGGGAGGATATATCCGATATCTTTGGCATAGAGATCGAGTGTGATAAGGCTAATGGATACCGATATTGTATCCGTCAGGATCCATATTCCGACAAAGAACTTACTGACTGGCTGCTCAGCTCGCTGCGCATGGCATCACTCGGTGACATGCTGAAACACTACGATAAGGTGATGCTTGAGAAAGCGCCCGAGAATACGCATTATCTCGACGATATCATCCAGGCTATCGACAAACAGTATGCCATCAAGTTCGATTACTGCACTCCTTACGGTGACGAGATGGAGATGAAGATAGCTCCAGCTTTCCTCCGCCTGTTCCACCAGCGTTGGTATGTCATTGGCAATCTGATGGAACAGAATGGCCATGCTCCGAAGTCCAACCAGGACGGCTCTGATTATCGTCCGCGTGTGTTGCCTTTCGACCGCATTCGCTATATGGAGATAGTATGTGAGAAGCAGAATCTGTCGAAGAAGACACAGGAGCTATTGAAGCCCGACACCTTCTACGACGGCTACTATGGCATCATCCGGCAGCAGAACCTCCCGCCAAGGAAGATACGCATCCGTGCCTTCTTTCCGGAGAACAACTACATTAATGAAGTGCCGCTGCATGAGAGCCAGGTCAAGATACGCGATGCTGAAGATCTCTCCTATACTGACTACGAACTCAATGTCAGTCCCACGCGCGATTTCGAGCAGGAGCTGTTGTGGCATGGCCGGAAGATCATAGTCCTCAGTCCTGATGACTTCCGTCAGGAGATGGTTGACATCCTCAAGGATATGGCGACAAGCTACGAGACGGGCAAGAACACGTTTGAGGAATAGAATATGGAACGAAACGGGAAATAGCCGCTATGTAATGTACATAATTTTCTTGTTGCGATTTTTTGCCATACGGTAATCATTTGAGAAAATTCGAATCCTAAGCAGCGGTGATGGCATGAACGAGCCATAACGGCTCA
>OGQM01000878.1_pt1 | contig 23513 bp, 20 predicted proteins | sample 1553191 | NCBI WGS metagenome assembly OGQM01 (sample SAMEA2579954, study PRJEB22360) | human gut metagenome | biome: human gut; feature: human-associated habitat; material: faeces | place: Denmark | collected 2008/2010 | reverse complement strand
CTATTTACAGTACACTCAGACAATTCCCGGAAAACTGTCGGTGTCAAACATACAATTTATAGTGCCATTATAGAGCAATCCATCTATTTCAACAACCAAGGAATCCCATACCGCCTAAAATATTAAGTACTGTCGATTTATCATTTTTTACGACATATATTTTTATTACGCTGCCGTCCGTTTTCTTTTCGTCACGGTATTTTATGCTGTTGCTTATTATCTGATTAAGTATAAATTCAAGCCATTTTGAATCAGTGCATACGTCAGCATCTGCATTTTCAACCTGAAAATCAATATTATTTTCAAGAATATCGTCTTTATTTTTTACCGCCACGGCCGCAATCAGCTTGGAAAGACGACAGTCGCTTATAATGTAATCTTTCTGTGCATTTTCACTTCTCACATAATACAGAATCTGTTCAAGATAATTATTCACTCTGTTTACGTGATGTGTCATTCTTTCTGTCACATCAGGATATTTTTCTTTATAATTATGCAGAATCAAAGTCATTGATGCTATCGGAAGCTTTATTTCATGTATCCACATCTCAACATATTCTTTGAAATCCTGCGTAGCATGACAATATTTTTTAACATTTTCCACCATCGATTTATCTATATCGCTTATCACATCGTATATAATTTTACCCTCATAAAACGACGGCTCACTGAGCATTTCCATAACTAGATATTTCTGTTCAAGATTCTGCGTATTATTTACAAACTCATCAAAATATCTTTTCTTTCTAAAAAAATCTATGAAAATTTCCGATATCCACAATAATGTAATTATAATTCCAACCGTTATTTTCAACTCAATCTGCGACTTAAACGCAGTCATAAGCAATATAACCGCAATAATAACAAATATATAAATAATAACTGAATACAGCCTGTCTTTCAGATACTTTCCAAATTTCATACCAATATATATCCCTGACCTTTTCTTGTCTCAATAACATCTTCTATGCCTATATCCTTAAATCTTGCCCTTAATCTGCTTATATTAACAGTCAGTGCGTTATCGTTTAAATATTCTTCATTATTCCACAGTTCAGTCATAAGTTCATCTCTCGATACGATTCTGTCTTTCTTTGCCAACAGACACATAAATATTGTCATTTCATTTTTGGTAAGAAGCATCTCGTCTCTTCCGTCATTATATTTTATAACACCTTTCTGAGGCAGAATTTCCATTCCCCTGTAAAATGTGCTGCTATTTGCTGACGATGCCGCTGCTCTTTTTAACAAAGCATTAATTCTTAACAACAATATTGTAGGATTATACGGCTTTGTAATGTAATCGTCTGCTCCATAACTCATTGATAATACCTCGTCCGCCTCTGAATCCCTGCTTGTAACCATGATAACCGGAACATCTGTCTTTTGTCTCAAATCCCTTAACAACATCTCTCCGTTCATATAAGGGATATTAATATCAAGAAGCACCAAATCAGGCTCATTTCTTAATATCTCATCACTTGCATTTTTAAAATCAGTAAGAATTGATGCCTCATACCCTGAATTTTCAAGTAATGCTTTTAATTCTATACTTATATCTTTGTCATCTTCCACTATAAGAATCTTTTTCATCACTCTTCCTCCTGATATTAATATTTATCCATTATGATGATTATGTCAAGCAGAAAAGAATTGTTCCGCCCGTAAGCTGCACAGGACTCATTAATATTAAAAAATTATCGCACCTGCAATTTTATGCAAGTGCGATTTTTTGTTGGTTATAGGATATCACGACAGTTGCCAAAGCCTTGTTCAATGACAGACTTTTAATTAATTTTTCTTATTTTCTTCATAAGCCTTTCTTCCTTCGGCAACTCCGGCTTTAATTCCGGCAACTGCAGCTTTCGCAACCTCCTTGCCGACTCTTGCAGCTTCTTTTCCTGCCTTGACTGCTTCCTTAGCAACTTCTTTTCCGACCTTGGCAGCCTCTCCTGCTGCCTTTTTAGCTTTTTCCTTAATTTCATCCATATCAATATCGGAACTCTTACATGACTGTCTACACTCCGGATATGTCAGTGCTGCCTGTGCTGCTGCAAGTCTTGCAATAGGAACTCTGAATGGAGAGCAGCTTACATAGTCAAGTCCTGCCTGATGACAGAATTCAATACTTGAAGGGTCTCCGCCATGCTCACCGCATATACCGCATTTCAAATCAGGACGTACACTTCTTCCTTTTTCAACTGCCATTTTTACAAGCTGTCCGACACCGTTTTTGTCAAGACGTGCAAATGGGTCTGATTCATATATCTTATTCTTATAATATGAGTCAAGGAATTTGCCAGCGTCATCTCTTGAAAATCCGAATGTCATCTGCGTAAGGTCATTTGTTCCGAATGAAAAAAATTCAGCCTCACTTGCAATCTCATCTGCAAGAAGTGCAGCTCTTGGAATCTCAATCATTGTTCCGATTTTGTAATGCATAGCTGAATTCTTTTCAGCTTTAACAGCCTCTGCAGTATTTACAACAATATCTTTTACAAACTTTAATTCTTTTTTCTCACCTACAAGCGGAATCATAATCTCCGGTACAATATTATATCCTTTTTCTTCATGGACTTCAATTGCTGCTTCCATAACTGCCCTTGTCTGCATTTCGGCAATCTCAGGATATGTCACTGCAAGACGACAGCCTCTGTGTCCCATCATAGGATTAAATTCATGAAGTGCATCACATGTTGCTTTTATCTCATCAACCGAAATATTCATATCTTCGGCAAGTGCCTTAATATCCTCTTCTGCAGTAGGCAGGAATTCATGAAGTGGCGGGTCAAGGTAACGAACCGTCATCGGCTTTCCTTCCAACGCCTCATACATGGCTTTAAAGTCCGCCTTCTGGAAGACGAGAAGTTCATTAAGAGCCTCTTTTCTTCCCTCAACAGTCTTTGAAAGAATCATCTTACGAATCTTAGGTATTCTGTCAGGTTCAAAGAACATATGCTCAGTACGGCACAGTCCGATTCCTTCCGCTCCAAGTTTTACAGCATTGAGCGTATCCTTAGGTGTATCTGCATTTGTGCGGACACCAAGCTTTCTGTACTCATCTGCCCAATTCATAATTCTTTCAAAATTACCGCTTACAGTTGCTTCTACTGTCTTAATGTCGCCCTTATAAATCTTGCCTGTTGTTCCGTCAAGAGAAATATAATCACCCTTGTGGAATTCTTCTCCTCCAAGTGTAAATACTTCTTTTTCTTCATCAATCACAATATCAGAGCATCCTGAAACACAGCATGTTCCCATTCCTCTGGCAACTACAGCAGCATGTGAAGTCATGCCGCCACGCACAGTAAGAATACCCTGTGAAGCATGCATACCTTCTATATCTTCAGGTGATGTCTCAAGTCTTACAAGAATTACACGCTCACCTTTTCCTCCGATACCTTCTTCTTTTGCCTCATCAGCTGTAAATAAAATCTTTCCGGCAGCAGCTCCCGGTGATGCAGGCAATGCCTCACCAACCACATTTCCAGCTTTTAAGGACTCCTCATCAAAAGTCGGATGAAGCAGCTGATCAAGTGACTTTGCATCAATTCTCATAACAGCTTCCTGCGGAGTTATCATATTTTCATCTACCAGATCACATGCAATCTTAATTGCTGCCTGAGCTGTACGCTTGCCATTTCTTGTCTGGAGAAAATACAGCTTACCTTCTTCAATGGTAAATTCCATATCCTGCATATCACGATAATGATTTTCAAGTTTTAATGCAAGTTCCATAAATTGCTTATAACATTCCGGAAGGTCCTCTTCAAGCTTGGAAATCGGCTGTGGTGTACGGACACCTGCGACAACATCCTCACCTTGTGCATTGATAAGATATTCGCCATATATACCTTTTTCACCCGTAGACGGATTCCTTGTAAATGCAACACCTGTTCCTGATGTCATGCCCTTATTTCCAAATACCATTGTCTGAACATTAACAGCAGTACCCCAGTCGCCCGGAATATCATTCATTCTTCTGTATACAATGGCTCTCGGATTATCCCATGAACGGAATACTGCCTTAACAGCCTCTATAAGCTGTTCCTTTGGCTCCTGTGGAAAATCCTGATTTTTATTTTCCTTGTAAACCTGCTTGAATCTTACAATAAGCTCTTTTAAATCATCCTCTGTAAGTTCAGTATCGTACTTTATTCCTCTCTTTTCCTTAATCTCATCAATGATTTTTTCAAAATATGACTTAGGAACTTCCATTACAACATCTGAAAACATCTGGATAAATCTTCTGTAAGAATCGTACGCAAATCTTGCATTTCCGGTCTTTTTAGCAAATCCTTCAACAGATTCATCATTAAGTCCGAGATTAAGAATAGTATCCATCATACCCGGCATTGAAGCTCTTGCACCTGAACGCACTGAAACAAGCAGAGGTTCTTGTGTATCGCCGAACTTCTTACCATTAATCTCCTCCAGCCAAGAAACTGCATCAAAAATCTGGTTTACGATTTCTTCCCTGATTTTTCTGCTGCTTGCATAATAATCCGTACAAGCCTCCGTTGTTACAGTAAATCCTTGTGGTATAGGCATTCCAAGTCCTGTCATCTCGGCAAGATTAGCACCTTTTCCGCCGAGCAGGTTCCTCATTGAAGCATTTCCTTCTGAAAATTTGTAAACCCATTTTGCCATATAGTGTCCCTCCTTATATTTTTATATGTCTACGTCAATTATATACCTGTCGTAGCCATTTATAACAACTGTATTTTTATATTTGTCCTCTCTCTTAAAACCATTGCTATAACTCTTATGAACATGACCATGTATAAAATATTTTGGCTGATATTCGTCCAATATATCAACAAAAGCGTCAAATCCTTTATGAACATGATCTTCACCATCATTAACTCCGGCCGCCGGTGAATGTGTAAGCAGGATATCAATTCCTTTATGTCTCTTTATTGAAAGCCACATTTTTCTTACCCTCTGTTTCATCTGTGCCTGCGTATACTGATTCTTACCGTTATTATATCTTATAGAACCTCCAAGCCCCATAATACGGACTCCACGGTATACATAAATCTTATTTTCAATACAGATGCATCCATCAGGTGGTGCAATCTCATAGCAGTCATCATGATTGCCATGAACATAAAGAATAGGCACCTTTGAAAATGAAGCAAGAAATGACAGATATTGCGGTTTTAAATCGCCACAAGACAGTATAAGATCAATTCCATCCAGCTTTTCCTTTTCAAAATAATCCCATAAATATTTAGACTCAACATCTGCTAATACAAGTATTCTCATAATCAACTCAATCCCAACTTATGTTTATTCTCTCGTAATTCCCTGACTTACCATTATTGCTCTTGCACTTTCATCAAGCTCATCAATTGCAGGAATATCACCAACTACATTATCAAGAAGCCAATCCATTGTGATAATGTCCTCCGGGCTCATCTCATGTCCCTTTTTATTCTGAAGATGTCGGTTTTGGTCATATAACTCATCAGAAAATGGTTCAAATTCATTGTTACAGATAACTTTTCTAAATAGTTCAACCAGTCTTCTTGTCTCTACCGGAACTTTGTTAGAACAGATTAAATCAACAACTCCCGATGACATGCCCCACCAGTAATTAAGAGCCCTGCCGCTGTCAGAATCCTCATCTTTCTTCCATGAGCCGCCGAGTATGCTCTGTATAAGCTTTTCATAAAATACACCCCAGTGCCATACAGGCATTGCTATATGCTGTCTGTTGCTGACGCCTTCGTTATTATATAATCCAAAACGTCTTGAACCACACTGTGGTGTTATCATATCCTGGTCAGAAATATAGTGAATATCTTCTTTCTTGAATTCTTCTTCAATATTGATACCTTTTACAGACGACCATTTCAGATAAATCTTCGCTCTTGGATTAACAAACTTCGCTCCAAGTGCAAATGCATTAATATTAGCAACTGTACCATAAACAGGATACTGTGCAACATATCCAATCTTATTCTGTGTTGCCAGTGCTCCTGCAAGAACCCCTGTAAGAAACTTTGCTTCATACATTCTCGCATAATATGTCCTTATATACTTATGCGATGTATTGAGCGAACAATTAAGAATCTTTACATCCGGATGTGCAATCGCCATCTTTACACTTGCTATTGTCATTGCCGGTGATGTGACAAATATAAGGTCTGCACCATTTTTTATCATCATCTCAATAGCATGCTCATCATCTTTTTCCGGCTTGACATTAGTAATGCTTATCGTCTCTATCTGCTTACCAAATGTATCATCTATATACTGTCTTCCAAGTTCATGTGCATAACACCATTCCGAATCCTGTGGTGTATTTTCATATATAAATCCTACTTTCAGTTTCTTGCTTCCGCTGTCTGGCCTAGGAAGGAGATAACTCAAAATGTTTTTCTTAGGCTCATTTACAGTAGGGTCCATCTTTAAATCAACCGCACTGTCTTCTGACAACAATACGAATTCAGCCCATGATTTTGCAACATTCTTTGCCATATCTGACGGTGTCATCTTTTTAACTGTATCATATCCGAAAATGTGAATAAATCTCAGGAATGCGTCTCCTACTGGATAATCAAATCTGTCGCCGCCTCTTGAATCAAAAGCATTCTTAAATGATAAAAAGCATGACACAAAATCTTTTTTGGCATCCTCATCCATCTTTTTATCCGGCTCAATTCCCACAAGCTTCATAAGTGACGGAAAACTTCCCACTTCGCTGAAATATATATCATTGAGCCTTGTGCATTTGTAAAATTCCATAAATTCATAATAAATCTTAACTTCCGGATTATCTGACTTTTTGGGAATCTTTCGTATTACTTCTGCATTAACTGTAACTGCATTAAAATACTTTAATACACTTACACGTTTATTTCCTTCAAGTACATAAAACTTGTTCATATATTCATATACTTTAATCGGGTCTCTTATTCCTTCATTAACCTGGCTGTCACTAAGACTCGCCCATTTTGCAGAAAATTCCGTTCCCCAGTCAAGAAGCGGCATGAAATTGCCCGCAAATGCATTAGTTCTTGAAGCATTACATGTTCCGACAACAAGCCTTAACGGAATCTGGTCAACCGAAAGGCTTACTTCAGAATCAATCTCATCATCTGAAACAAGATTCTCAAGAACCGGAAGATATGGATATGCTCCCTTATTGACACATGCATGATACTCTTTTTTCCCCAGCTTTAAAGCTGACATATAATCCTGAACCGACATAACAATCTCCATTCTTGTGCCAAAATGCACCAAACAAAAAATATAACTCCATACATTGTTAATTGTTTAACTCTTATATTTGTATTATAACAGACCTGTAACTTTTATCAACCAAAATTACTCTTTACTTTTTTCAATAAATGTGCAAATATATTGGAAAACGTCAATAAGGAGAGATACTGTGACTACTTTACCAAAAGACCCTGTAATGCTGCTTTCTTTTACAAATATGCAGCTGAGGGATAATTATTCATCACTTGATGAATTCTGCAAATCATTTATGATAGATAAAAAAGATATAATATCTGCATTAAGTAATATTGATTATGAATATGACAGCCGTACAAATCAGTTTATCTGATTCATACGGCTGTCATTTAATCTACACATACACACCAAAATCTGTGCTTACACCGGAATTTGACTGCTGCTGTATTTTTATTATTTCTGTACTTCACCCTTGCTGCGAGCTTCAAGCTTATCTCCGTCAACATCAATCAGTATCGTACCTGTACTGATATTACCTGCAAGAATAAGCTTTGCTGCAAGTGTCTCAACTGTTTTCTGGATATATCTTTTAAGTGGTCTTGCACCATATGTCGGGTCAAATCCATGCGATACAACAAACTCCTTTGCCTCAGGTGTAAGCTCAACCTTTAATTCCTTATCCGCAAGACGCTTATTTACATCTGCAATAAGCAAATCGACAATATTACCAATATTAGCCTTTGTAAGAGGCTTAAACATTATAATCTCATCAAGACGATTAAGAAATTCAGGTCTGAAATGTGCCCTCAAATCCTGCATAACAAGATTTTCGGCGTCAGGCTTAATTCCACCATTCTCATCAATACCATCAAGAAGATATGTTGAACCGATATTACTTGTCATGATAATGATTGTATTTTTAAAATCTACAGTTCTGCCCTGTGAGTCTGTGATACGTCCATCATCAAGCACCTGTAAAAGCACATTAAATACATCAGGATGAGCTTTTTCGACTTCATCAAAAAGAACAACGGAATATGGTTTTCTACGTACTGCCTCTGTAAGCTGACCACCTTCGTCATATCCTACATATCCCGGAGGTGCTCCTATAAGACGGGATACTGAATACTTCTCCATATACTCGGACATATCAAGTCTTACAATGTTATTTTCATCATCAAACAGGCTCTGAGCCAGTGCCTTTGCAAGTTCTGTCTTACCGACACCAGTAGGTCCCAAAAACATAAATGAACCGATAGGCTTTGTAGGATCTTTTATACCTGCCTTAGAACGAATAATAGCTTCTGTTACTTTTGTAACACCTTCATCCTGTCCTACTACACGCTTGTGAAGTTCATCTTCAAGATGAAGTGTCTTCTGACGCTCTGTTTCAGAAAGTTTTGCAACCGGAATACCTGTCCATCTTGATATAATCTTAGCGATTTCTTCCTCTGTTACACTCTCATGTACAAGGTCAAGATTCTTATTTTTAACCTTTTCTTCTGCCTCATTTAACTTCTTCTGCAATGCCGGAAGCTTACCATACTGAAGTTCTGCGGCTTTTTCAAGGTCATAATTTCTCTTTGCCTTTGCTATCTCGTTATTTAACTGGTCTAATTCTTCCTTAATCTTGCTTATGGAATCAACGCTTGCTTTTTCGTTGTCCCATTTTGCTTTCTGCTGGTTAAATTGTGAACGAAGTTCTGACAATTCTTTTTCAAGATTACCCAGACGCTCTTTGCTGAGATTGTCTGTCTCTTTTTTAAGAGCTGCCTCTTCAATTTCAAGCTGCATTATCTTACGCTGCAATTCATCAAGTTCAGCCGGCATTGAATCAAGTTCTGTCTTTATCATTGCACATGCCTCATCGACAAGGTCAATAGCCTTATCAGGCAGGTAACGCTCTGAAATATAACGGTCAGACAATGTTGCAGCAGAAACTAATGCACCATCTGTAATCTTAACTCCGTGATAAACTTCATATCTGTCTTTAAGACCACGAAGGATTGATATTGTATCTTCTACTGAAGGTTCATCAACCATAACAGGCTGGAAACGACGTTCAAGTGCTGGGTCTTTTTCAATATACTGACGATGTTCATCAAGCGTTGTCGCACCAATACAGTGAAGCTCACCTCTTGCAAGCATAGGTTTTAACATATTGCCTGCATCCATAGAACCTTCTGTCTTACCGGCACCTACTATTGTATGGATTTCATCGATGAAAAGAATTATGCTGCCTTCACTTTTCTTAACCTCATCAAGAACAGCTTTTAATCTCTCCTCAAATTCACCACGATACTTTGCACCTGCTACAAGAGCACCCATATCAAGTGCAAATATCTTCTTATCCTTCAGTCCTTCCGGAACATCACCTCTTACAATTCGCTGTGCAAGTCCTTCGACAACTGCAGTTTTACCTACACCAGGTTCACCGATAAGAACCGGATTGTTCTTTGTCTTTCTTGAAAGGATACGGATTACATTTCTAATCTCATTATCCCTGCCTATTACAGGGTCAAGTTTTCCTTCCTTTGCCTTTTCAACCAAATCCTGTCCGTATTTATTAAGTGTATCATACGTAGCTTCCGGATTATCGGAATTAACTGACTGATTACCTCTAACAGTTGCAAGAACTGATAAAAACTTATCCCTTGTAATTCCATAAGTTTTAAAAAGCTGTTTTATTGCTTTGTTAGGTGCTGCTATCATTGCAAGCATAAGATGCTCAACTGAAACATATGCATCACCCATTCTTTTTGCCTCATCTTCTGCATTAACAAGAACCTTATTTAAATCATTACTTACATAAAGATTCACATTTCCCGAAACCTTTGTCTTCTGTGAAAGAAGTGTCTCGATATTTTTTATAAATGTGTCCTTATTGATATCCATTTTTTCAATGAGATTTGCAATAAGGCTGTCTTCTATTGTCATAAGGCTGTAAAGAAAATGCTCCTGGTCAATTTCCTGATTGCCATAATCGTAAGCGATTTTCTCACAATTGTTTACTGCTTCAATTGACTTCTGAGTAAATTTGTTTATATTCATAACACAACCTCCTTTGATGTCTGTTTCTTAACTACAAGTACGTTATATCACTCGTTGTTAGCACTGTCAACAGGTGAGTGCTAATTATTTTATTAAAAAAATATAAACACGGTATTATGCGGTTTTGTCCGAATTACAGTCAAAGGCTCAAGGATATTTAGTCCTTGAGCCTTAAATATTTGTTGTGATTGCTCATTGCATCTGTTCTTCAATGATTCGCTCTTTGTTTTGAAAGCAAACGAATCAGAATATCCGATGCCGCAGCACAAAGCGAAAATAAGCACAGACGCAATAACCTGTTTCTTTGCCGACCGCACACTTACAAAATAAATAATCGCAAGCACAAGCAGAATTCCCGGAAATCAGCCTTACCGAATATTTATTACTTATTAAGATTCAATGAATCAACCCATTTCTTAACTTCCGATGCAGAAGCACCTGAGCTGAATCGCTGTCCCTTCTGCCATGTACCTGTGCCTGCCATCTTCTGTAAAAGATTTACGCTGTCACCGAGTCCCGAAGAAGCTGATGTACAGAACGGAATAACTGTTTTTCCGCTAAAGTCATTGCCTTTTACAAAGTTATTTACAGGCCATGCCGCAATGTACCACCAAATTGGGTAACCGACAAAAACAGTATCATATGAATCCCAGTTATCAGGCTTAACCTTTGTAAGTTCTACATTTCTAAGGTTCTCGTCGTCATGTTCCTTAGCCACACGGCTGCTGTTGTTGCTCCAGTTCAAATCATCGCTTGTATAAGGCTTAACGGGAGTTATCTCAAACAAATCCGCACCTGCTTCCTCAGCTATTGTCTGTGCTACCGCTTTTGTGCTTCCTGTTGCCGAATAATATACCACTAGTGTCTTTTTTGCAGTTGATGAAGGAGTAACTGCTGCGTTTGAAGATGAATTTGATGATGAACTTGAGGATTCACCCGTGCCTGTCACAGAAGATGCCGTCTGATTATTGTTTGTTGACGAATTGTCCGCACCGTTGTTTTTTGATGTGCCTGAACCACAGCCTGCAAGAACTCCTACAGCCATTATAAATGTCAACAAAATACTTATGATTCTTCTTTTTTTCATGTTGTTTTACGTCCTTTCTTTGTTTATTATTTTTATTGTTTATTACCAGTTCTTTTTCTCTTTTGAACTGCCTTGATTGTTTTTTCTTTCCTCTACAATATTAACAAACCATTCTACCATTTTAGGGTCCTGATGTGAGAAAAATGAACTTTCTGCTTTATCAAGTCCTGAAATTGTCTCCATGTCTTCGTCAGAAAGATTAAAATCAAACACATTGAAATTTTCTTCCATTCTTTCAATATGTGTCGATTTCGGAATTACGACAACACCTCTCTTGATATGCCAGCGAAGCATAACCTGTGCGGGTGTCTTTTTATACTTCTGTGCAATTTGGGCTATGACAGGATTATCAAATATGCCTCCTCTGCCCTCTCCGAACGGTGCCCATGCTTCAAGCTGTATTCCATATTTATCAGCCCATTCTTTCATTTCTTTCTGCTGATTGTAAATATGTGTCTCAACCTGATTAACCATCGGTTTAATTCTGTTAAATGAAGCAAAATCAACCATTCTGTCAACATAAAAGTTTGAAATTCCAATCGCTCTTATTTTTCCCTCGTCATAAAGCTCTTCCAATGCACGATATGCACCGTATGCATCAGAAAACGGCTGATGAAGCAAGACAAGGTCGAGATAATCTGTTTTTAATTTTTTCATAGACTCAATAACAGACTTTTTAGCTTCCTCATAACCGTAATGCTCAATCCATACTTTAGTTGTGAGAAAGATTTCTTCTCTCGGAATTCCTGATTTTGCTATTGCATTACCGACTTCCTCTTCATTAAAATAACTCTGTGCAGTGTCGATTGCCCTGTATCCTATTTTTAAAGCATCAAGAACACATCTTTCACACTCGTCTTTTGTCACCTGATAAACACCGTAGCCAAGTATAGGCATTTTTACTCCGTTGCTTAATGTTACATATTCCATTTTTATATCCTCCTTAAAAATTAATTTTTAACTTGTCCAAAAAGCCAGCTCATAATACCGTTATCGCGTACAAACAAATAACCGCCGTATCCGTGCTGATTTGTAATACCGTTTTGCGTAAAATATGATGTGGGCTTTACGTCCAGTACAACCAGCTTGTCAACTTCACTGTCGCTTAACCCTTCGTCTTTGTACAATCTGCGAATCTCACTATAGGCATTTCTTGACGGTTCGGCACCGTAATACTCATCTTTTTCGCCAACCGCAAGATATACCGGCGTCCTGCTTTTTACTACTGCCTCATAACCGCCATCCCACCGGGAACTGCATTGCAGGTATGCCGTATAAAGTTCCGGACGCATGCCCATAACTCTCGACATTGTCTCTCCGCCTCCCGAATATCCTTCAGCATACACTCTTGATTTATCGATATTATATGTATCCAGAAAATATTCTGTGAGTTCAATAGTCTGTCGTGCAGATGTATCACCCCAATCATTAAGCTGAGGTGCTGCTATAATCATATCGGGGACATAATCTCTTGCCGTAAATCCAAATTCTTCTGTCCGCACATTCTCGCCTACGCCTTGAAAATACAAGCCCTGATAACCAGGCAATGTCAGAAATAACGCATAACTTTTACTTCCGTCATAGCTTTGAGGAACATACAGATTATAATGAATATCGCCTTCATTTTCCGAATGAAGCACATTATCAAGCATGAACCTCTTATATTCTTCTGTTCCCGGCTCAACATTATATTTTTTTGCCGTGCTTTCCGGCTTTTCATTATTTTCTGTCTGCCCGTTCCAGAAAAATCTCAACCCGTTGTATGTATATTCGTCACATGCCTTACCGTCATGGGAGTAGCCCTCTCTTTCAAGAAACGATAAATTTCCATCAGATTCATTTTTTGCAAATTTGAACATACCTCCCGAATTATTTGCCATTGCTGTTATCTGTGCTTTAAATGCACTGTATGCAAAATCATTCGTTCCCGATGCGGAAAATATAAAGAAATCATCTGAATTATATCCCTGTTCCCGCACCAAATCTGCCATATACCCACCGTCAGTTGTATAACTTCCGCTCATCGGCATAAAATATCTGAAATAATCAAGACAATATCTGAATGTGTTCCATGTATTTACCGAACCCATTGAAAATCCGCCAAAACCTCTATGGTCTCTTGATTCCTTCAATCCTTCTTTCGAGGTATTTGCGGCATATGTACTGTATCTGCTCTCTGCCGTAGGTATCAAATCATTAACAAGTTCATTATGAAACTGATTTGTAAGTTTAATTGCAAGGCTATAATTACCGCTGTCATCATTACTTGTATTATTGTATGTCGGCAAAACTATAATAAGCGGCTTTATTTTTCCGTCCTATATAGTATTGTCTATTACATTTTTGAAATAATGCGGATTAGTATCCGTTCCCATAAGCGTTGTCTCATTACTCCAGCCGCCGTGACTCAGGTAAAATATGTTGTATTTATTTTGAGCATTATAACCATACGGAAGATAAACCCACGCTTCTTTTGTTATTTTCTGAGATTTCTGCTCATAACTGAATGATTCCCATGTATCATACGTAAGTTTCTCAAGTCTTCCCTGTTCCCTTGCAGGATTTTCATAGCCATCCGGTATATATTCCAGTTCATCCGGAACTGTCCCGCTCAAATTAACTTTTTGCATATCTGTTATATTTTCCCTGTTTTCAGTCACAGTTGCATTATCCGTAACATTATTATTTACAGACTTTGTGCATGCTGTAAAACAAAGCATAAGTATGGCGGCGGCAATTAAGCATATAATTTTTTTATTCATGCCATGCCTCCTTAAAAGTGAATTAAATACTCTTTGAAAGCTTTATTGCCTCTGTCTTGTCCGTAGCCATTCCTCTGTATTTCATTCCGTATAAACCGGCAAAGCGTTTCATTGTATACTCACCTGCCTCAAGCATCCATTTTTCAGGTGCCGCACCCTGGAATATAAAATACATGTCTTTTCCCGCCAGTTCTTTTTCACCTACAAGACCGTAAAATCTGTCAAGCACATTTCTCACAGAACCGCATATGTTATGCCAGTACAAAGGTGAACCGATAACTATAACATCTGCTTTTTTCATTTTTGAAATAACAAAATCAAGTTCGTCATCGGCAAAATCCTGTCCGTAACTGTAAATCTTATAATCTGTAAGATTAAGTGTTTCGTATGCCTTATCAGCTAACAATGTCTCAGCCAATCCTGCCGTGTTTCCGTTTTTGTTCGGACTTCCGTTAATAAATAAAATTTTCATTTTCTTTCACTCCTTAATTATTTTTTATTATTTTGCTTATGTAATATGCGATAAAGGCAAATAATGCCATAACCGCTATATAATCTAAAATGAAAAACATTACGTTTTCAGAATAATCATAAAAAACAAAATGTATTTTCATCAATAGATACCTGCCGATATGCCTTACATTGAAAGTATATACTCCGTAGCATGCGATAATTGTCGCTGCAAATTTCGATATAATACTTCTTGCTTCTGACGTTTTCTTGAATAATCTTCCCGTCATAATAACAACCGTATTCCAATGAATTCCCAGATGAACCGACATCACCGTAAAGCCCCAGTATGCACAAAACATATGAACCTGTCTTGCCCTCATTGATGTTCCGACAATGTAAATATCCTTAAATATATGATTTGAAAGCAATATGCCGCTCACCATAGAACCAATCATAAGCACAAACATTACAAACGCAATCACAGTCTGTATTATACGGAATAATCTGTATTTTCCCTTTGTTATTGCGGTAAGCCATCTTCTGTTTAATATATGATGCACAACAAACAGAAAAAACATTATCATTCCAATCCATTCGTGTGCTGTCTCGCTAATCATGCTGTAAGGCATCAACAGCAATAAACATATTGTCATACAAATATCAACTGTTATTTTTATAAGCATTTTCTTGTTCATTTGTATTTACCTCATATTTTCTTTCCAAAACTCCACGGCATTGTCAATCCAGCCTTCTGCCTGTGTTTTCTCTCCAAGTCCAAAACCGTGTGACAATCCTTCAAAAACTTCTATCTCGGCATTTGTTCCGTTTCTTTTTATCTGCGAAATATATCTTTCCATGCTTCTGTACGAGGCAATATTATCTGATGTTCCGACACACGCATATGTTGGCGGTTCATTTCCTGTAACCTGTGACAAGCCCGTATACTGCATAATTACAGCCGACGGGGAAGGATACTGTTTTTCCCCGAAATAAGCCGTTCCGTATGAACCGAGCCATGCCGCCATTCTCGCTCCCGCAGAGCCGCCCCAAAGTGAATAATCAGTCATATCTATCTGAAGTTCGTTTGCATGTTCATTTAAAAATGCTATTGCTCTTGCAAGGTCTTCACACGCTGTCTGTGCACCCGGCCTGTAAATCAACGCAAATGCGTTATATCCTTTTTTCGACAATTCCAAAGCATGGGGAAAACTGTCATGGATTGCGGCAACATATACAAATCCGCCGCCCGCATTTACAACGGCACTCTTTGCACCCTTATCTCCTCTGAAAAAGAAGAGCCCCGTATTTCTCTTTGCTGCATCATTTCTTTTTTCTTCTTCGGTATATATGTCATAAAAAATCTGCTCACCGTTTGAAGCTTTTTCTTTCATATAATTGACAATTTCAACTGTTTTTTCGGGATTCACTTCGCTGTACCACGGTAAAATCGATGCAGCGTCCTTTAATTCCAAATTATTGTCAATATTCATATCCACAGGAAAAATCAATCTTCCGTAATTACCGAAATCAGTATCATTTATGACATCGTTTATTTTACTGTTCAATGTAAACATATTATTTTCTGATTTTTACTTCATTAAAAACCTTTGCAGTACAGGCGGAATAATAATTTATTATTTCGCTGTAACCTATATCCAGCTTTGAAATTGCTTTCATATCGTCATCATTTAATGAAAAATCCCAAATATCTATATTTTCTTTCAAATGTTCCTCATTAATTGTTCTTGGAATTACCACTACATTTCTTTGGATATTCCAGCGAAGAATTATCTGTGCAACACTTTTTTGGTACTTTGATGCGATTTTATCCAGTGCCCTGTTACAAAAAATATTTTTTTGTCCCTCGGAAAGCGGTCCCCATGCCTCAGGCTGGATATTGTATTTTTGCATATTTTTAATTGCTTTTTCCTGTTGAAAAAACGGCTGTATTTCAACCTGATTGACAGCGGGTTTAATTTCATTATTCATACACAAATCAACAAGACGTGCTTCATCAAAATTGCTTGTTCCGATAGCCCGTATTTTTCCCTCGCAATACATCTTTTCCATTGCCCGCCATGCACTGTAGTAATCGCCAAACGGCTGATGAATCAGATATAAATCAATATAATCAACTCCCAGTCTTTTCATTGAAGCTTCAGCCGCTTTTATTGCAAGGTCATAATCCGAATCCTGCACCCACAATTTTGTTGTAATAAATAATTCCTCGCGGGGTATATCCGATTTTTTTATTGCCTCGCCTACCGCCTCCTCATTCAGATACGCACTTGCCGTATCTATAAGACGATACCCTGCCGCCAGTGCTTTGCTTACACACGCTTCGCACTCATCATTTGGTATCTGAAAAACTCCGTATCCGAGTTTTGGCATTTTTACTTTATTATTTAAAACAACATATTCCATGTTCCGCTCCGATTCTTAATTCTCCTTTATTTATTTTCTGAGATTATAATAGTCCCGTACAATAAAAATGTACAATGCCGTTTTTGCATTTCACTATAACTTTAACGCATACTGTTTTACATAATCTTTAAACTTAAAGCGTAATATGTTATATTATAATTACATACTGTTCAAGGAGGCAAAACCTCTTCATCTGCAAAGGCAGTTTTATTTTTTTTGATATAATAAGGAGGATTTATATGCTTGAAACAAACCAGTTAAGCCAGCTTATAACCGTTGCCGATACAAAGACTTTGTCAAAGGCCGCAGAAATTCTTCACATTTCACAGCCCGCACTTACACGGTCAATTCAAAAATTAGAATCAGAATTAAATGTAACTTTGTTTGACCGCCAAAAAAACAAAATTACATTAAATAAGACAGGTGAACTTGCCGTTTCACACGCACGCCGCATACTTGCCGATGTCGAGCAGATGACTCAGTCCATACAGGCATTTGAACGCAGCCTGCATACAATTTCAATAGGTTCATGTGCACCCGCACCGATAGTTGAATTACTCTATTATCTTACGGAAAAATTCGCAACAATGACCTTTTCTTCTGAAACGGTAAATCCGGACAGCCTTGTTTTGGGACTAAAAAACAATACATATCAGATTATAATAACCAATTCTCCTGTCAAAGACTCCGAAATCTGCTGCCGCGAGTTCTGCCGTGAACAGCTTTTTCTCACAATCCCGCCTGCACATCCTCTTGCTGCAAAAAAAGATGGTATATTTGCTGACGAACTGGCAGGCGAAACTATGCTTTTATTTAAAGAAATCGGTATATGGGAATCCTTTATAAAAGCGAAAATGTCCCAGACGGATTTTATCATACAGGACCGTGACGACGCATTTAATGCACTTATCCGTGCTTCGGCACTCCCGGCTTTCGCCACAAATCTTACGTTAAAACGCAATGACCGCAGACAAAACCGAATTATAATTCCGTTTCTTGATGATGAAGCAAAAATGACATTTTATTGCAGTACATTAAACAAAAATAAAATCTATCTTCCTGATACATTTTCAGTCCATCAATAACAATAAAAACCGTCTCTGAGCTGCTTTTTTGCCCATGAGACGGTCTTGTCCAGTCGTGCATTGTTCCGGCTTTTCCGAAACTCATGCAGCCGACGCATACCTTTGAAACCTCAATATCTGTATTTCCAAGCTTCGCATATTCCATAACGTGTAACCTCACTTTTTCTTAATTGCATTTTTAATATTGCATTTTTAGCATAAAAATATTTTTAATACTTTTTATAATCCATTTTTGCACGCCATTCGGCAATGTCAGATGAAAGTGTACTTCCTCCACCGTAATGAATTGACAGCGGCTCTCCCATCACTGCATCTGGAGCAAGTTTTGCTATTGCCTTTCGGCTCCCGCAGGATTAACATTATTCGTCAAATCATATTCACCGTAATAATCCCATACCCACTCGCTTACATTTCCGTGCATATTATATACTCCCCATGAATTCGGGCTGAAGCTGTCTTGCCGTCATTATTCCCTTAGAAAATGTAATAAACGGAAATACGAAGCTTGACATCACAATTCCGCTGTATCCCGTAAGTACAATGCTCACAAGCGTAATAATGTTCACACTTTCTTTTCCCTGCATATTCAAGCTTTAAAACATTGTTTTTCGCCATATATCCCTATCCTCCTTATTTATTACCGATATGTGTGGTATTCTTTTCTTCTTTAATTTATATGTTAAATATACCATTCGCCGCTCTGCCATATCTAATGCTTATTTTTACTATAATATAATGCTTTGCAGGCATAACTTTAAAATATATGTTTTACATCTGCACCAAGATACTGTATAGTAGATACATTATCTATTAATTTAAAAAACATCGGGAGGCTTTTTAACTTTATGAAAAAAAGAGAATCATTTAACAATCAGTGGGGCTTTATACTTGCATGTATAGGCTCTGCAGTCGGAATGGGAAATATATGGATGTTTCCTACCCGCGTTTCCATGTATGGCGGCGGTGCATATCTTCTGTTATACATAATCTTTGTAGCACTTATCGGTTTCACAGGCGTAATCGGTGAAATGAGTTTAGGACGTGCTGCAAAATCCGGTCCTATAGATGCTTTTGGTCTTGCCTGCGAATCAAAAGGAAAAAGAAAGCTCGGCGAAATACTCGGACTTATTCCTGTTCTCGGCTCGCTAGCAATGGCAATCGGATACACTGTGGTAATGGGCTGGATTTTAAAATACATGATTGGCTCATTTACAGGCTCAACATTATCACCTCAGGATACAGCCGATTTTGCCGGAAAATTCGGAAACATGGCATCTTCATTTGGCAATAATTTATGGCATTTTTTTGCACTTGCAGCAGGCATTGGAATATTAATGTTCGGTGTCGGAAGAGGAATTGAAAAAGCCAACAAAATTATGATGCCTGTATTTTTTGTACTTTTCATTATTCTTGGCATCTATGTATTCTTCCAGCCCGGTTCAGCAGACGGATATAAATACATTTTTACAATAGACACACACTATTTATTTTCACCAAAGACATGGGTATATGCTCTCGGTCAGGCTTTTTTCTCATTATCGGTAGCAGGCAGCGGAACTTTAATTTACGGCTCATACCTTTCTGATAACGAAGACATTCCAAAAGCGGCAGGCAGAGTTGCATTATTTGACACAATCGCCGCAATGCTCGCGGCACTCGTTATTATTCCCGCAATGGCTACAACCGGTGCAAGATTAAACCAGGGCGGTCCGGGACTTTTATTTATATATCTTCCGGCACTATTTAAATCAATGCCCGGTGGTTATATAATTGCAGTTATTTTCTTTATTGCAGTGTTCTTGGCAGGACTTTCATCACTTATCAATCTGTATGAAGCACCTGTTGCAACAATTCAGGAAAAATTTAAGTTAAACCGTAAAATATCATGCTCAGTCATTGCAGTATTCGCATTAATAGTATCACTTTGTATACAGGGAATTGTATCCGAATGGATGGATGTGCTTTCAATCTATATCTGCCCTCTCGGAGCAGGACTCGCAGGAATAATGTTCTTCTGGGTTTTAGGTAAGAAATATGTAGAAAATCAGGTGAATCTTGGACGCACAAATAAATTTACAGACAAGTTTTACCCTGTCTGCAAATATATTTATTGTCCTGTCTGTATTCTTGTTTTAATACTCGGAATCGTGTTCGGGGGAATTGGTTAATAAATTTGCATCATGCACACATTTTATCATACCAATTCGACTTTTACGGCACCATAATTTCTTATTGATGCCACATACACATTTCCTTTTCCGAAAATGTGTTCCATATAATCTTTATATGAATAAACATCTTTCACTGGCAGTATGCACATAATTACTCCGGCAAAACCTCCACCATGTACGCGGCATACGCTGTCCGTTCCTTTGAGGAAACGCCCTGTAAGTGTCAATGCCAGTGAAATTTTTTGTTCTGAAGGGTTATTTGGACAGTAACAGTTCTGCAAAAGTTCCCACGAAGATTTTCCTGATTCATCAATCATTCTTTTTATCAAATCAAAATCATCATTGTCAATCGCTTCCGCCATTCTGTCCACACGCTCATTTTCTTCAAAAAAATGTATTGCACGAAGCACGGCTCTGTCACTGTGTAATATCGAACCGGCGTCATTGTAACTATCATGATTTAAAATCACTTTCATTAATTCATCTATATTAGTTTCACACAGACGCTTACATCCAAGCACTTCTGCCACCGAAAACATTTCCTTAGGAATTGCCGAATACTCTTCACTTAAGTCGGCATGTCCTTTTCCTGTATTTACAATAACAAGGCTGTATCCGAATTTTTCAAAGGAAAGATTTTTCTTCGTAAACTTCACTTCATTTTCATCAGAAAAATCCATATATACGGCACCACCGACAGCACATGTTATCTGGTCCATAAGGCCTGACGACTTATGCCAGAACTCATTTTCCGCGTACTGCCCTGCTTTTGCACAGTCATTTTCAGTCATTTTATTATCATTAAACATAAAATTAATAATTGCACATATAAGCATTTCATACGAAGCCGATGAACTTACTCCCGCCGATGGGATAACCTGCGTTGTCACATACGCATCAAAACCGCCCACATCAAATCCATTTTTCATAATATACGTACATATTCCCGCAACAAGCGATCTGCTGCCGTCGTATAAATAGCATACTTTTGCATCTGTATTATAGTTATTAACATAATCAGCGATAGATTTAAGGTCAACTTCAATATATTCATGTCCCTCGCTGTGAATTCTAATAATATCAGTTTCATTTGGAGCCGCTGCCGCAATTGTATCCATATCAATAGCTGCCGCTATCACCCTGCCGCCGTTGTGGTCGGTATGATTTCCTATTATTTCACTGCGTCCCGGTGCTGAAAAAAACTGAATTGTACAATTTCCACCATTTTCATATTCCGTGGCATGTCCGAATTTTTCAATAAATTCTTTTTCCAAATGCTTATATCTTTCATTTGTTTCAAGCGTTATCGTCTGCATTTACTTCCTCCATAAAATACAATCTTGCAGCAAAATCCTGATACAGCCTTACATCTTCACTGTATCCTGTAGCGGAAAAAGATTGTTTTAACTTAACTCCAGCATACATAAGTGTGTCTCCGTAAGCCGTATAATCTTCTGTCTCTCCATCCAGTTTTACAAATTTTGAGGCAAGTTCCTGAACAAGAGAGCCCTGTTTTATGTGAACAGGTGAAACCATATTTACAAGCTCCCCAAACTCTTTAATATTATGCTTTAACCTTCTGTTGTAAAAATGATATACAGCATCGTCCTTTAAGCCATTCGCAAAAAAACAGGCGAATTGTGTATTAGGCACGACAAGTTTCTGCATAGTAAACCCGACAGCTTTGCTCATATCCTTTGATGCAACGCACCATGAAGCATTGTTGCCAACTCCGTTATTAAGCACACCATGATTACATGAATTTCTGTTATCAAAACATTCTCTGCGGTAAAAAGTACCATACTGTATAACTTCACGCCATTTTTTATACAATTCAATCTGAGCTTTAACTGCCATAAATTCGTCTTTTGGCAAATCACATAGATTAAATTCATATCCGAGATTTCCAAACGCCGCAACAGCAAATCTTGTCTCAAGCGGCATATTTCTTAATGTCTGATGATTAGGACTCGCCGAAACATGTGCTGAAATGCAGCTTAGCGGATAGCCATAACTGTAATTATACTGAATCTGTGTACGACAAAGTGCATCTGTGTTATCGCTTGCCCAGATTTGCGGAAAATAACAAAGAATCCCAAGATCAAACCTGTTACCGCCAGCTGAACAGCCCTCAAATAAAATATCAGGAAATCTTTTTGTAAGCTCTCTCATACAATGGTACAATCCGCATACATATCTGTGTGCCATCTCTCCCTGCCTTTCAGGTGGGAGATTTTTTGAATAATAATCACTGAAAATCCTGTTCATATCCCATTTCACATAGGAAATGTCAGCCGATGAAAAAATATTGCTCATCTGCTCTATTATGTAATCCTGAACCTCAGTATTTGAAAGGTCAAGAATTCTCTGGTTTCTGCCTTCTGAATGTGGCTTTTCAGGAATATCAACAACCCACTCCGGATGTTTTTCATATAACCGGCTCTTAACATTAACCATCTCAGGCTCAACCCATATTCCAAAGTCAAGCCCTAGTGCTTTGATTTTATCCGCAATCTCCCTAATGCCACCGGGAAGTTTCTTTTCATTCGGTGTCCAGTCCCCAAGCGATGACGTATCATCATTTCTTTCGCCAAACCAGCCATCATCCATTACAAAAAGCTCGACGCCGGCTTCTTTTCCGGCTTTTGCAAGTCTTAAAAGCTTTTTCTCATTAATATTAAAGTATGCTGCCTCCCAGCTGTTCAACAATATGGGACGCACTCTATTTTTCCATTTGCCGCGTACAATATGATTATTTACAAAATCATGCATATTATGGCTCATTGAATTAAATCCAGCATATCCATAAGTCATAACTGCCTCAGGAGTTTCAAAACTTTCTCCGGCACTGATTTTATAGGAAAACAATGACGGATTAATCCCTGTTACAATTCTTAACTTTCCATAAGAATTAACCTGTGCTGCCTCATAATGATTGCCGCTGTAAATAAGATTAAATCCAAAACACTCTCCGAAATTCTCCGATGTATTATGTCTTGCAATCATAACAAACGGATTTGCACGGTTTGATGATGTTCCCGTAACTGATTCATTGACATTTTTTCCAGCCTCTAAGCTGATAATATTCCTATTCATCTCTCTTATCCATGCACCATTAAAAGACGAAAGTTCATAATCAGAATCATTAAAATCCAGCTGCATACTCATAAGACGGTTTAATCTGACATCATCTGTACTCTCATTTATAAACTTTGCACTTCTTGTAATAACATTACATTTTTCATATACATAATAGTGTAATTCCAGCTTCAGA